>Ga0315914_1006910_pt1 | contig 15897 bp, 15 predicted proteins | sample MpolenodulesMG_FD_203920 | JGI IMG/M metagenome (GOLD analysis project Ga0315914, IMG submission 203920) | Medicago polymorpha root nodule microbial communities from Los Angeles, California, United States - elongated nodules | ecosystem: Host-associated > Plants > Roots > Nodule | place: USA... | reverse complement strand
GATAAGCACGATCAGTCCAAAGCCTTCTCCTTACCCTTGCCTCGAACAACCTGTGAACCTGAACAAAGAAGGAGTGGGATGAGACATAATGCCTCAGTGAGTTCCACCTAAGTCCTAGGCTAGAGGTGACTTCGGGGAAAACCTATGGTCACCTCGTGTCTACAATAAAACCTAGTGGTTGATTATCGTGTGTGGATCATTATCTCCTAGACGGTCGTGCACACTAGGTCCGTCGTAGGTTCATCCTAACTTTTCATATAGGTCTTGACTTATATTATACGTGTCATGGCGGTTAAAGGAAACCTAAGACCGCTATGCCGAGATACACTAAACGTATCGAGGCCTAATCATAACATATTCATGACACGATCCTAAACCGGACGATCGGGGAATTCTAAGATTGTCATCGGCATAACTTCATGGATCGCTCTACGTACATGAACCTGCATAAATCTGTACATGTCTAACAGTATACTAATCATATTCATAATTATTATGTTAGAAGTTAGCGTTGAACAAATATAAACATCTGAGTTCATTTTACGGAATGCCTCGGGTGGAGTAACCCCAGCCACATTTCCACTGTTGACCGGCTAAATTCCCTATCTAAGGGCTAGAACCAGACTCCCTGGTCGTGAAGGTTCCCTTGCGGGCTGACCTATCCAGACATAGTCTGAAGCTTATCTGAAGCCACAACTTAACTGATTATAATTACCTGAACATAATTTGTAACATATGGCTGATATGTTTACGATCATAAGAATATCTGATACGCTAACTAAGTTTATTTCTACATAGAAGCTTATACTAATTCTCGGCGATCTACGTCGAGGCTCTATAGTTCTCCCCTTCTTAGACTTGTTTCCTACCCGAACGTACTATACGAATATTATCGCACTCTCATGTGCCACTCATCTTTGGAGGGATGCTAATGTTACTCATGCCTTTATGTGTAATACCTCGACGTATGATGCATATTAGTTTCCTGATATTTGAGGGTTTGTTTAAGTTGCATAAGTGTGCGAGGAACGACCTCGGCCGACATTCTGGACCACATGAACAGTTTTCAAAAGATGCTGTCTGGGGGCTGGTCACTTAAGCGACCCTCTAAGCGAACAGTTCGCTTGCCAGTTCGCTTAAGCGAACACGTAAGCGAACAGAACTGTCCTCTCGACGTTTTGCACGCTTAAGCGGACCGGGTTTTCCCTAAGCGAAGTTCATCGGCCCAGAATGCAGAAAATCATGATTTTTCACATAAAAATCTCAAACATCAAGTTCTAATATCCCCAATACGTCTAGGGTACCTGAAAACAGTTTGAAACCAGAGCATGGCAACAATTTACATAAATCCAACGATTAATGGCAAAAGGGAACTATTTTCATAATTTCATACAACCTAACTTTAGTCATTCCTCATAATGCACAACACAATAATCCAAGGGTGATTGCTATCTAAAGAACTCACCTGCAGGTACAAAAGAACATGCACACACACAATTGCAGGTCTTTAGATCCACTCTAAAAGGATGAGAAGGAAGGAGAATGAGTGAGTGTTGGCTTGAAATCTACTAGCTCATCCAAGGCCCCTAACATGCAGCATGATTCCTCAAGCAAAGAGGTTGGAAGGATTGGATTGATGGAGAGGGAGAGTGAGCTGAGCTCAAGAGAGGGAGAGGGAGGACAGAATCTGTCCTTGCAAACTAGAGAGAGAAAGAACAAGGAAAATGAGTTGTTTTAGGGTCCAAACCACTTATATAGCCTCTATGCGCAATTACAAACATGCCCCTCAGTCTAATACGCACATAAGGCGAGTTAACGGATTAGATACCTTGAATTAATAGGCGGGATATTACAATTCTACTCAGAATTTATATTGGTAAAGCAGAGCAAAATCGTAGGACTTTAAGATTCTGACAACTATGCATGCTACCGTACAATGTGTCAAGTGCAAAACTAAATACTGTAAAAAAAGATGTACTTAAATAACATTAGTATAAAGTCACATAACTACATGTTTACTCTTTGACCATTGCTTTTCTGACATCATTAAGTGCCTAATAACACATGGAAAGTACGAAATTGCCCCCAGCGGTAGTTAACTACCGCTGCGATCTGGGAAAAAGCAGGAACATAAACTGCATTTTCTGTTTACAGAAACATAAACCAAAGACTCTCAACTTTAATCCAAAATCACCCAATCTTAAATTGCACGAAAATCATCCTAACATCTTCAAGTAAATCATAAGTTCTTTTCTTCCTATTTACATGCAATGTAGGTTGTTTATGACTTTATTGTACTTAATTTTGAGCAAAAATGTTAGTTTTAGGTTAGGTTAGAAAATTGCAAATTAAGCATGATTTTGATGTTATAATGTATGGTTGTTGCTGGCTTTGTTGTTTAGAGTAGGTTTAGGTACAATGTAGTTGTTTTGATGGTGAATTAACACTAATTGTGTTAGTAATTTAGAATGCACTTAAGGTGTTTGATGAAATGCCTAAGTGGGAAATTCTTGCTTTTTTTGTGTAATTTTTTTGCAAATATGTTAAATTTTATAAAGTATATATGTTATAATGATTCTAAGCTTGGATTTTCAATTTTTTTGGCAAGTTTGATGAATTGCATAATGTTATGATGAATGTATATATGTTATATTAATTTTGATAAATGCATAAGTTTGTTTTGGTGATATGTTACTTGCATTTTGGTATTGTATATAATGTGTGGGTTTATATCCATTGTTCCATGCCTTCGGTTGTGTTACCGTAAAAGTATATAGTTTTGAGGAAATGCCTAAATACATTGTCCATTTTTTTTTGGGTACAAATATGGCTGGGGAGGAAGACGAGCTGGAGCGGTGTATTAGAGAGAGTAGGATGCACAAAGGTAAAGTAGCTATGACAAATAGTCATCAGAAGGAGCTGCAGGCTGAAAACCTGTATGTTCCAAAGACCCGGAAGCGTAGGGATGCGAGGCTAGGTGGAGACGGCTCATAGTAACAGATGGATTACTCTCAGGTGGTTGATCCGACACAAGCGTATGAGTATGCCGGGTATGCGGAGGGTTTTTCTGGATATGATCGGATGGAGGAGGATGCTATGTTTTATCAGCCGGGGGAGGAGGCATCTCAGTATTATGAGACAGAGGAGGTGGCACATGGCAAGGATGATGAGGTCGAGGATGTTGAGGCCGAGGATGTTGAGGCAGACGATGACGAGGTCATGTGCATGCGACTGCGCCTGAGCCCGAGCCTGGGCAACGTCATCATGCTGAGGTGGCACCTGTCGTGCCTATTGTAGGGCCTCCCTTTCCTGGAGGTCCTGAGACAAGGCTATTGATTTCCAACTACGCGAAACACGTGGCGATACCTCTTTAGGTGAACGATAACAATGTAAGTGTTTAAATTCTTTAAATTTTTAAATGTTAAAATGTTTTACGTGATTTAAATGTTAAAATGTAAGTGTTTAAAATTTTTAATTTTTTTTATTAAATGTTAAAATGTTTTATTAAATGTTAATGTTTTAGGTGAGGTGATGTAACCAAAAAAATAATGTTTTAAGTGATTTAATTATTTAGTTATTAAGTATTAAATGTTAGTGATTTCGTTTTAGGTGATTTAAAGTGATTAAAATTTGAAGTAATAATGTCTTAATTGATTTGATTTTCAGATGTGGTATGATAAGGAGTATCGCAGTGTAAACTCAGGGAGAAAGGTGAGAGAGATTTCTAAGTCGGAGGAGGGTTTAAGGTGGTGTTGGGATCCTGTGGAGGCATCTAGCTCACATGATTGATATACACCGGGTATTCGAGTGACCCATGCCATGATATGTGTTCTCTGCGAGAGGTGGCACACGTAGACCAGTAGTTTTCATCTACCTGTGGGGGGGATGACGATCACTTTGGACGAGGTGTCTAATTTCCTCCACCTTCCTATCGAGGGTCGCATGCTGGACCATGACGCGGTAGTGGATCAGGCACATGGGATTACACAGATGACTAGGTTGTTGGGCATGTTAGATGTTGCTGCTCATGCTGAGTCAAAGAGTGAGTATGGTGCTCATATTAGTTATCCCACACTGAAGTGGCTTTATGAGGAGCACCTGACGATAGCTAGAGAGCTGCATGATCCACAAACGAGGGAGGAGCGGCTGGAGAGGCATATGAAGAGGAGTTGGTGTGTGAGGAGTTTTCTTCTTTATCTCGTCGGTAGTGCGCTGTTCACTAACAAAATGAACAGACACATCAACTTGATATATCTTGATTGTATGACGGACTTGAATGCTTGGGAAGTGGTCATGGGGAGGGATGACCTTAGCTTACCTATATGATTATCTTGATGATTATGTTCGTTTGCGTAACAAGACGATGACTGGTTGTGTGACCCTTCTTATGGTAATAATTTAATATTTATCTTCATTTATTTATGAATTTATTTTATAATTTTTATCATCAAGTTAGATTATTTTTTCCTAAGTTCATCTACATTTATTTAGGATTTTATTTTAATATTTTTGTGAAGTTTTTATAATTTATTTATCATTTTGTTAGATTTATTTAAGATTTAATTCGAATATTTATTTTTGTGTATTATTTTTTTTGCAGGGATGGATTTTGGAGCATTTGCTAGGTCCGTACCCAAGGAAGAAAAACAAGAGCCGGAAGCCGGAGAGACCATGTGCGGGCATACATTTGTGCACCATTACCGCTCACAGCTGGATCACTAAGAGGTGGATGATGTGGGGGGGTCTACATATGATGATCAGAGAGAGATGCACCCTTTTCAGCTTATTGTCACTTACTCGGGATGATTGATGTGCGGGAAGGAGATTGAAATTCTGGCAAGTTAGCTTCCTGATGTTTTATATGATGTTTCAACACAAGACACAAACAGTATGTTGAGATTAATGTTTAAACATCGAGCTAACGATAAACAAACAAATCAAGGAAAATATAAAAGACAGAAACGTAAATGACACATGTTATTTGTTAACCTAGTTCGATGACAAACACACCTACTCTAGGGGCTACCAAGCCAGGAAGGAAGTCCATTAGTGTAGTCCGAGTTCTAAGTTCTCAGCAAACTCCAAGTTTACAACTTATCACCTAGATACTACCCGTATTGACTTCAACCTAGGAACTCCTAGATCTGAGATCCCATCTCACATCGACTCAATCACACAACTCGTGATTACATTAATTACAATCAAGAAGGAGACACACTCCAATAAACAAAACCTACACTTTCCTTAAAATCTTCAGAGCGATTCACGAATATAACTCAACTAAACACAGTCCTAAATTTGCATCAAGGAGACACAAGAAAGGCTCACAATCAACAAAGACTCAAAACCCTAAAAATGGTCTTTAATCAATCGATAGTTTTGATACAACTCAACTACAGGTCCTGCACAGTGCATCAAGATGATACAAAGAGAGGCTCACAAATAACAAGTTTCCTAAAAAGTTGGAGCATCTTTAGGAAATAAACAAAGTCTCCTAAAATGTTGACACATCTTTAGGAAATAAACACAAAACTGATTTTGGTCAAACAAAATGCGTCTTGGCCCACAAGTAAAGGCGTGGATTCCTCAAATAATTAAAGCGCGTTAATTATGGCAGAAAATCAGGGGACACCGTTAATTATGGCACAAAATCAAGGCACACTGAAAACGTACCCACATGTTGAAACATTGGATCCAACATCTTGCTTGTATATTTGTTTTAGCAATAATTAGGCCAACATAAAAATATCCAACAGAGAGGGTGTACTGTCATTTACCTGAGCGGGTTAAGAGGCAGTTTGACTTTATACAAGACATCCCCAGACATCCGGCAGTTGTCCTGAGATGCCTAAGGAGATGCTGGCTATATGATTATCTTGATAGTTCTGTTCGTCTGCGTAACAAGACGATGGCTGGTTGTGTGACCCGTCTTATGGTAATAATTTAATATTTATCTTCATTTATTTATGAATTTATTTTATAATTTATATCATCATGTCAGATTATTTGTTCCTAAGTTCGTCTACATTTATTTAGGATTTTATTTTAATATTTTTGTGAAGTTTTTATAACTTATTTATCATTTTGTTAGATTTATTTAAGATTTAATTCGAATATTTATTTGTGTATGATTTTTTTTGCAGGGATGGATTTTGGAGCATTTGCCAGGTCCGTACCCAAGGAAGAAAAACAAGAGCTGGAAGCCGGAGAAACCATGTGCGGGGAGATGGCTTACTACCAGAAGGCATACAGCTATGCACCATTACCGCTCACGACTGGATCGCTTAGAGGTGGATGATGTGAGATGGTCTACGTATGATGATCATAGAGAGATGCGCCCTTTTCAACTTATTGTCACTTACTACGGATGGCTGATGTGCGGGAGGGAGAGGATGTACCGTCATTTACCTGAGCAGGTTAAGAGGCAGTTTAACTTTATACAGGACATCCCCAGACATCTGTCAAATGTCCCTGAGATGCCTAAGGAGATGTTGGCTACTGTATTGATAGACCCCAGTCCGTGGTTCTACACTGATTGGGGACAGAGGTGTCAGAGAGCATGGGAGTATCAGCCTGGCTACATGGCTTGGTATGCCAAAGTCTCTCACCCTCGGATTATCCCACCTGATGAAGGATCTCGTCGCAGGCCAACGAACCGGAAGCAGCTTATAGAGTAGGAGTATGCTAGAGAGATGCCGGACACATTGACGATCATCTAGGAGATTGTTCAGATGTCGGATGGAGCGTTGGCCATGAGCGACCAGCTGAGTAGAGAGGATTACTGCAGGTCTTGACCCAGATTAGCAGTATTGGTTGCCCTGCCCTTATGTATCAGATTTCCCGGCAGTGCAGGGGGCATAGGCATCGTAGGCAGCAGGGTTGATCATTAGGCTTTTTTATGTACATTTTGACTTTGATAATGGTGATGTATTATTATGACATTATTCGTACCTTGTGATATTTCTATGACATTTTCGTACGTACCATTTATATTATTTCTTGCGTTTTATTTTTATTATGTTAAAATTATTTCGTACCTTTTATACTGATGAATTTAAAATTGGATGAAAATGAGTGAAAAATGTGTTCAAAATAGTATGTATAAACATGTTCAAATGTGCAGAAAAAGGGAAGGAGAAAGCTGCTGGAATTTGAACCAGGAACGCAGCAGTAGTAATTTACTACCACTGGCTGTAGCGGTAATTAACTACCGCTGACCTCAGCGGTAGTTAACTGCTGCCGGATCACTCAACGATAGTTAACTACCTCTGAAGACAAATTGATATTTTCTATGTGTTAATAGGAAGTTCTTAATGTCAGAAAAACAATTTTCTTACTCTTTAGTCATGCATGCATTGCAGGACCTATGTTGGAGAGATAAAAAACATGACTGGCAGGGCTTAGGCCCTGTTTAACCACACAAAAATAGAGAGCATGATTGACAAAGCTTAATTATAGAATGAAATATAAGCCTTCTCTAATTAACTATATGCAACAATTTCCCTAACTTTTCTCACAATCGTAACCTTATAAAACGGCATTCCCCACTCAAACCAATTCTCCACATTCATTCTTGTTAGTATTTTCTCTAATATTGTTTTATTAGAGAAATACTAACAACACAAACACAACAACAACACCACAATAACAACAATGGCTTCTAAGGTATTCGTTCTCGCGCTCATCTTTGTTGCCGTTGTTAGCGTGGCTATGGCTGCTGAAGCCCCAGCTTCATCACCAAAGTCACCAACAAAAGAATCACCAGCTCCATCTTCAGAAAAGAAATCACCAAAGGCATCAGCACCAGTTGCAGGAGCAGAATCCCCAAAAACCTCAGAGGCTCCTCCCCTCTTTTTTGATTCACCTCCTGCCCAATCCCCAGTGGCTGAGGAGCCTGTTGTGGCTGTCCCTCCTGTTTCTGGCCCAGCTTCCGGCCCTTCTCCCGCAGCTGATGCAGATAGTGGTGCTTCTTCTCTGAAAGTATCAGCTGTTGTTGCTGTCGCCGCAGTTGGTTTCTTTGCCTTTTAAATTATTTGTAATGAGCTTTTGAGGAAATAAATGTGTTGTTGTAACATTGGTGCACCTTGTGCTATGTTGTGTTTGTGAAATATTTATAACATTCAATATGATTATAATATCAATAATTTCAGATTATTTATTGTTCCATTCATTGAAAAGGTAAAATAAATTCAAAGAGACTAGAGGTGATGATCGTCCTTAAATCAAAACCAAATGCTCATTTTTTAATTAAAAAAAATAATACACGTATAAAAGTGAATCAATTGGTCTGAAATGGATTAAAAAAAGCAATATGTATCCAGTTTTGAATTACCTCATTTGGTTGAGGTTGACATACATATTTGCTTGAAACAAATATTTCAAACTCTTTCATAGAACTTTACCTTCTGTTCCTTGCTTATATCTCTAGAAATTGATGGAAAATCAATAGAATATTCAAACAGACAAAATCTACATGGTTCGATTCGATTCAATTTTAATCAATTTTTTGAAGTAGAAACCTTAGAAGCCATTGTTGTTATTGTGTGATATACGTTTTGGTTTGGATGATTGGATCATGTAAAAATATAATTCAAAAAATCAATCAGATTCAGAATTTCTATAAGAGGAAAATCGGATTCAGATTCTCTACTGTCTGTTTGTGTTTGTTGCAATTTCTTACGTAGTTTTCAATTTTTTGTTGCTGCAATTGTCAATCTTACAAGATTCAATCTAAGGAGAACACATTTGCATTGTACCAGCGAAAGCTTAGTTACACAGAAGTATTTTTAAAAAGTTAACAAAACAAGAAAGGTCTAATATCAAAATAATGAAACAAAAGCACAGAGAAAAACATTTCCATTATCCATAAAATATGAGCCAAAAAATTTCAACTTTCTTTAATTATACTTGATAATAATGTTAATAATTGAGTTAATTAATCTACATGATTTCCATTTTTTTTTAACAGCCAAATTTTATTACCGCTACATCTGCACAAGACGCACAAAGAAGGCACACATAACAGAACAAAACACAACACGGACGCAGTGTATAGACGGAACATCCAAAACCCAGCGAAAGAATCACGCCCAGGACATACAAACAAAACACAGCCGAAAAAAAGGTCAGTCACACCCCACTAACCCATGCCCAGCAAAATCACAACAAGAGAAGCAAACTGAAACGAAAAAACCACGAAGGAGTAGGGCAAACAGATTCCAGCCGGCACCAAAGCAGCTTGATTGCTACCATTACACACCACAATTTCAAAAGCAACAGAATTCCAACCCAATTGGCTACATTCTCAGGCAATCTCCGCGATCCAAGCACTACTCGTAAAAGTTAAAACAAACAAGATGTACTTTAAATCTACTTAAGCTCCATCGCTATCCAAGATTCATAATTAGTCAAAATAAAACCAAGCAAGTAAAGTACACCCTCCATGACTTAGCAAAGAGCCTTAGAACTAGTCATTTACTTATTTAATCTGAAAGTCATGCATTCGAAGAACAACCTATGCCCTTGTGTGGGATAGAGAAAAAACATAATTGACAAAAATCAGAATTTACAGCCTTTGTGCATCACAGTTATGCATCATATCAATATTTAGTGAACAACTTCTAAACACTGATAAACATCAATATAATTCAAAACAGAAACAGTTGTCACTTGTTAGAAAGGAAAGAAATTTCACAAAGTTTTGAAAGGAGATAATGTCGAAATATCTAACATAATGGGTGTAAGATACATAGTTCATGTATTTCAAAACATCCAATGCTATTATGGTAGGAAGTAGAAACTAAAATAAATTAAACATGCCCTAACCTTACTCAATCAAATGAAATTTTACATGTAGTTGAGCCCCTTGGACACAAAGATAACTTGATTAGAATCTGGTGCTTTAAATTTATATTCACGGAAGAGGCATTGATTGTCAAGATCTGCAATACTTTTGCATTCTTCAAAATATACTTTGCAAACTGAAAGTCGCAGTTCACGCCTCTATAACCTATAAGGGAACATGTTTTAAGCTGAGATGAAAGACATTCTGGAACAATCGGTCTATCCATCCGATAGACATCTTCAATTCTATTTCGATCACTAGAACCCTGTCAACAACAAGACAATTTTCTTAGAAAAATAAATCAAAATTAAGGAAGTAAAATTAAATAAATTATCATAATTTAGAATCGACAAATCAGACCTCGTGAATGGTAAGATTCTGAAGCTTAGGACAGTGGCGGAGCACTTCTGTTAACCACTTCCACTTCCTAGGCCAATATTTATGTGTCACTTGAAATACAATCTTCAAGTTGGTTAAATTAAGAAAGGTGGGAACTTGGTATTTCTTATGTTTGATGTACTGCATGAGTTACAAAAGCAAACATTAGAAATAAGCTATATTTGTTTTATAACAATTTACTCGAAAGCCATGACAGAAACTTTACATTACGAATGCAATCAAATGGAATGCTCAAAGCCTCAAACTTAAGTTCAGAATATTTGCACTGACCACTTTGAGTGAGTCAATATGGCCTCCAGAAGTATACACCAATAAATTATTTGTTTCCAAATCCTCTGAAATGGGACACCCATTGAGAAGCCTAAGAAAGCCATAACAACATCCAAAAGAGATTATATCCAAATGAAGAGTTTTGAGTAAAGGAAAATTGAAATCGGAAGAAAAACTTATTGTTAGCCTCTTCAACTTAAGAGTAGTGATGTTACGGCAACTGAAAACACAAAGAGGTAACTTAAAGCCAAGTGTTAAACGGGAAATTTCAAGGTTGAGATTCTGAATTCCACGTTGGACAGCGGCATGAATAAATCTATCGACATCATGCAGGTCGAAGCCAGACGATTTACCACCTTTGAGGCTGAACGACTGGATGGTCTGCGTGATGTTTCTCAAGGTAATAACTAAGTAGACAAAATGTCGAAAAGTGGCGAATTCTTTAAAGTTTTGGTCGTCGAAGTCAAGAGTTAGGACGGAGAACCACAGAGGATTCCATCTCTTGGAGAGGATGCTAGTGGCAGCAGATTGTTTGGTAGGGAGAAAAGAGAGTATGTGGCTGATAACTGAGTCAGGCAAATCGCGGATTCTGTCGACAGTTGGAATTGAACGATGTGTAGACATATTCTGTGAGAATCGGAGTGATAATCAAAGTTAGGGTTCAATCAATCTACTCCTGCAACATGTAAGGCACAGCAGATTCTAGATTGAGAGAAGAATCAGATCGTTGGAAGGATGAGAGGCAGATAATTTGCAGAGAGGAGGGATTTGTGGGGTGGAAGACGTCAGCATCAGGGTATTGAGAGATTAGGGTTTGTGCGTTTGATATTTGGATGTGGCTATATAGGGTGAGGGGTGCCAAACTTTGATGGAAAGATTTTTAATTATTTCTAATCAAAAAAAATAAATATATCTATATCTATACTGTAAGAAAATAACTATACTAGGAGGATTTTGCCAACAAATTTTCTTAATAATGTTATAATGTTGGTGTTATTATAAATGATAAGAATTTTTATTATATTTGTTATATTATTGCTGTCATTGAAAAATATAAATATTGTTTGTTGAGTTTGTTAAATTTGAAAGTCACAAATATCTATATACTAGTGTAGTAACTCGTGCTAAGCACAGGATTGCTCATAATGATTCAATAATTGTAACGTCTCATACAAGTTTTATAATTGTTGACTGACCCCACAAACCAACACGAGTTTTTTCATCGTGCTTTGTCTTAACTCGCACGATTTTTGAGAAACTTCCTACAAGGTCACCCATCCCAAAATTGTTTCAAGTTAAGCACGCTTAATTATGTAATTCTTATGGTTTAGGCTACGGAAAAGAAGACTCATATTGTTGGTATAGATACTACCAAACAATTCTTACAAGTCTTCATTCAACCATGTAGTTCCCTACCTACATGGCCTTAGGAACCCTCTCATTTTGATGTGAATTTGGTTCCTGAGAAGTTACCACAAGCCGCTCATTGCCATGGCTTGTGCACCAACGATCACTCCCCGCCCTCGTATGCCTTGCGTGTTACATGCTCACCAGCTTCCACTTGGTTCGTCCTGAACTATATCGTACTGGTAAAGGTCTGTTCTAATACCACTTGAAACGTCTCAGGCGACTTTCAGGATTTCTGAGTGACCCTACAAACCAACACCAGTCTTTTTAGCATGTTTTGTCCTCACTGCTTTCCGGAAAACTTCTCGGGTCACCTATTCCAAAATTGCTCCAAGTCAAACGCGTTTAACTGTGGAGTTCTTATGGTTTGGGCTACCAAAAAAAAACATGCATCTTGTTAGTATAGGTAGTACCAAACAATTCTTATAAGTCTTCCTTCAACTATATAATTTCATACCTACATGGCCTCAGGAACCCTCTCATTCCAATGTGAATTCGGTTGCTGAAAAGCTGCTAGGAACCGATCATTTCCATGCCTTGTGCATCGATGATCACTCTCCATCCACGTAAGCCTTGGACGTTACAATAATGACTTTCATATTTTGACATATACAACACTAACATGTAGTTTAGCGAATAATAGTTATTATGAATTGTGAGATTCATAATAAATGAACTCTGATAACTAAATGCATGGAAGACCATGACACTTTAAGAGTTGATGTTACATCCTATCTATAAAACACCGACACATACACTGGAAACAACACCGACATTGATAATAATTTGAAGGAAGGTTGGGTAAGTCAACTAGTTAGAGTTGAAGGATAAAGGAGTTCTAGAGTTAAAAGTCCATCGTTCAAATTCTGGCAAGGAGAAAACTAACCTAACAAATAATATACTAATGTTTGTCATTAAAAAAAAGCGATAATTAATTGAATGTAATCACATATGTCGATGTCGTGTCAAACACCAAAACATGTGGAACACCAAACACGCCTTCGATGAGAATGCTGGTACTTTCGAGCATCTTATGCATTATAGGTAAAGGATGTGACTTTCCATCATAAAGCATCCAAAATAATGCAATAAATATTCCATGAAATTTTTATACAAAAGCAACTTATTGGATCAAAACTTGTAACTGAAACTATAAATTTTTATTAATCAAATAAAAGACACCCAGTATTCATCGTCAGAAGCACCAGAAGAAAAATAATGGTTTCAATGGACAAGAACAACGCATATGCAACTGTTGAACTGTCTCTTCAATCTTAAAAATTGGTTTCATTTGGCACCGAAAATGCATCAAGTTTCAAACTATTCTTCATTTTTCTAAAAATTTCAACAGCTAGTAATGTATAATCTACAAACTCCATTCACACATACAGTTTATAGAATATCCAAAAATAACATCCAAAAAACTTTGATACGCATATTCTATTAAAGAGTGCGTACGGTGTATCCATACCTCATAGATTTGTCAATTTACATAATGAATAAAATCTGAATCTAACAAGAGTTAGCCTTGCATGTCCCCAGCAAGCATCTTAAAGTCCGTGTCAAGAAATAACAGATGACAAAGCAGCAATGATATACCAAATGACAGTACATACATACCTAGCTCATATGCAACGGCATGTGACACCGAGGACAACTTGCGAGGTCGAATAATCAAATGTAGATTTTGCTAAATAACTAATGATATTCTCATCAGAAGTTCCCTTGGTAACTCACTGAATTCATATCTTCATCTCATTTCTTAATCTATCTAAGATCAATGGGAGCTCTTTCATGGGAATTTCACCAACCGAAAATTCTTGAACCACTCCATTGATTTCAATTATGCTACAGCCTGGAATTTTTGTTTCAATTCCTCTTTCTTTCATTGAATTCCTAATTCTTTTGGCAGCGTCGTACTTACAAGCTTTGACATATATATCACATAAATTTACATAGAAAGCATGATTATGAGGCTCCAAATCTATCAAATGACGAGCTACCTTTTCTCCTAATTCTATATTTCCATGCATCTGACAACCTCCAAGTAATGCACCCCATACATAAACATCTGGCTTAATTGGCATGCTTCTTATGAGAATCAATGCTTCATCGAAGAGCCTCGCTCGACTAAGAATATCAACCATGCAAGCATAGTGATAAATTTGTGGTTCAATCAAGTAAACATGTTTCATTACATCAAAGCACCAGCGACCTTGCTCTACCAAACCAGAATGAGAACAAGCCGACAGTAGTCCAACAAATGTCACATGATTAGGCTTTACTCCAGCTTTTTCCATCTCTAAAAAGCAATCAAAAGCCTTCTTACCAAATCCATGAAGAGCAAACACTGAAATCATTGCCGTCCACGCCGAAGCATCCTTCTCAGGCATATCGTTAAAAATCTCAACTGCTTGCTGCACATCTCCACATTTGCCATACATATTAACAAGTGCTGTTCCAATAACCACATCACATTCAATGTCGTTTTTTCTTAAATATGCATGCACCCATTTCCCATGGTCTATGGAACCTAGCAGAGCACAAGCTGAAAGAACACTAGCTATTGTAATCTTATCCGGTTTAACCACATCATCACCACTCAAAAACTGCATTTCATGGAAAATTTCCAGCGACTCCTTCGCATGGCCGGCCTGAACCAACCCTGTAATAATCGAATTCCAAGTTATAATATTTCTTCCATTCATCTTCCTAAATAAATTCAAGGCCATCTCAACTTCACCATTTCTCAAATACCCAACAACCATCGAGTTCCAACTAACAACATCTCTAACAAACATTTCATCAAACACCTTCCTTGCATTCTTCGACAACCCAAAATTCATAAAAACACTAATCAAAGAATTCCCAACAAAAACATCATTCAAAAATCCAAACTTTAACACATGAGCATGAATAACTTCACCAATAGTACAACCATATTGCAACCTACCACAACCCTTTACAAGAAAAGGAAAAGTAAGATTATTCGGCACAATGCCCTTGTTAAGCATTTGCTTATACATCATCAAAGCCTTATAACAATTGCTATCATCACCTCCTTCTATGCATCCATATGATCTAATCATGATATTGTAGACGCGAAGTTCCGGGTATTTGATCATGTGAAAGACATTGTTGGCATAGTTGAAAGAAGCATAATTAGAGAAAGAGCAAAAGTAAAGTAAACGGGTAAAGAGATAATATTGGTCTCTAGTGTGTAAAGTTGGAGATTTTAGAATGTGGGTATGAATTATTTTGATTTCTTTAAGGTTTTTGCACTGTTCAATCAATGTAGAGAGTGTGTTTTTGAGAGTGAGGTTTTTAGGTTCTCCAAACACTTTGATATCAAAGATGGTAACCATAATAACATAAACGCACCAAACATGTGAAATTCTAACGATAACATAATTTTGCACAACAATTTCTATTCTCTTCTTCTCAACTCCTGGTCGTCACCTCTTCATTCTTCTTTTCTTCTTTTCAGAGAGGTAATTTAGGGTCAATTTTAACCCAAAAATCACCTCCTCCAAATTGTTTTTCCTTCTATCCTAATTTAACAAGTGATTTCACATATTTTTTGTTTTTTTCGTTTGTTTTTGTGATTTCGTCGTTTTGAACGACTCTGATTGTTTTGATTTCCCGTCTTTGTGCGGTGTGTTTTTTATTTTCCGTCTTAGTGCGGTGTTTATTTGATTCAGGTTAAAAGGTTAGCTCTGAACAAGTGCAGGTCCGATTAATGACAATGACTTTGGTGTCGTCAAAGATGCAGATCCGAAGACATGAGTATTCCGGAGACATGAATATAGGCCCCGTTTGGTTTGAGCTTATTTTGAGCTTATGAAAAATAGCTTATGTAAATAAATAAGCTTTTATTTTAATTTATAAACTCTCACTAACGAAAATTGTATCTTCATAAACGGGTTTTTTATAAACTACCTTAAAAACTTATAATTAGTACATAAAAAACTTATTTA
>Ga0315914_1006908_pt1 | contig 15898 bp, 13 predicted proteins | sample MpolenodulesMG_FD_203920 | JGI IMG/M metagenome (GOLD analysis project Ga0315914, IMG submission 203920) | Medicago polymorpha root nodule microbial communities from Los Angeles, California, United States - elongated nodules | ecosystem: Host-associated > Plants > Roots > Nodule | place: USA... | reverse complement strand
CCAACTTCGATTCATCTTCCCCATTTATTTTGATGGATAGGTGTAATTTTATATCATGTTGATCTTTCGCATCAAGACTTTCTCGACTCTTCTGCTCGCTTATATTATTGGGTTCATCAGTAGAACCAGCAAAAACTTCAGGGAAAAAGTGGTTCCCTTCCTCGTCAATCCAAGCAATGGATTGCTGCAAACCCGTTTTCAATTCCACATGATGCATATGCAAAAAATCTAGCACAACCTCTTGGCCATTTAACACTACCTTCACAGCTCCCTTCTTGATTTTAAAATCTTTCTTAACCAAGTCAACAACTTCCTTCGGATATTCCAACCATTGATTGTTCTTATATAACATCATTCGTTTGGGCATCCCACCATCCTTATACTTTATGTAATACCTGACCAAAGACCTAGAAATACCTGCACCAGAGCCATCTAGTTTGCATACATCTCCAATCAATCTCGTTTGGTTGGCAACCCCGCTTGTCGGTGTCAAAGCTCCAGTCAAATCTGCAACACATCTAGTGTCCCGCTTTCTTTTTAGATTAGGTGCAGCTCCATCCAATGACTTTGAGGGGCTTTGCTTCCATTTTCAATCTACTAGATAACTATATGTATACTTGTGCTCAAATATAAAATCTCAAGTGTGCAATAGTTAAGTAGAACTCTAGACCTTGAGAAACAAGAATATTTAGTCGTCCCAGGATGTTTAAAACATTTAAGAATATGTAAATAGTCTATAGGATCATGTGCTCATCATAATCATATAATGCTAACACAATAATAAAGATAAAGAGTTGGTCAATAGGAAAATTCCCAAAAGGGCAAAACAAGTAATTTGCAACAATTGAGAAGGAAAAATATTCCAACAGTACAAACATAACATAATGGAATATAATATTAAAATATAGTTTGAAGGTCGACTCAACATCATATTGTTGCATATACTAGAAATTTGCTAATATGCCAAATTGGGACACTTATGCTCTATTTCTACAAAACAAATCTATTTCTACAACTCTTTCTATGGTGCCCAAAAAGCATTCAAAATAAACACTTAATGACTAATATGATTTTCTTAAAACTAGAAATGTTTAACCCATTTCTCATACACTCAAAAAAAATTAAGTAGAAAAGGTTTCCAACTTGCCCGTATATAGGTATAACCTAAAGCAACCTTTGAGAAACACTATTATGGATTCTCAAGAGACCCAACATTAGTGAAATTTTTCACCATCTAGGTTTACAAATGCTTGTGTTGATCTAAAAGTAAATAAATGATTATAAAATCTGCAAATCTGTTTGGACCTTTTTCTCTCTATTACTTGTGTCAATCTCTAGATTTGGTTCTCTTCTCTTGTTTGTTGATGGTGGTTGTATTGGATGTTTGAAAAAAAATACTGATTGTTGTTGTTGCTGCTACTAACAGAGGGGATATTTGAGGAGTGGTCGTTGTCATGTTGTTTTTTCGGATCTATGGTTGCTACTGGAATTTTCATTAGCTTCATCAACCCGTTGATCCGAACCAACCCGGAACCCGATATACTCGAACCCGAAATACCCGATTTGAAATTAAGGTGTAATAGGGTTGTTGCTCTCAACCCGTGGGTTGGCTCGGTTTTGGGGTTTGGGCCAGAACCCAGACCGACCCGAACCGATGTCCACCCCTACTTGAAACACATGCACTTTATGAACCTCAAAAGTTCCAACTTGAAGGAAGGTAAGACCTTGAAATACATGAACTTTAAAAACTTCAAAAGCATTAAAGGTGATGTGAGTTCCATTAGTTTTTTTTTTGTATGATGAGTTCCATTAGTTAATCACCCTACATTCTTCAAGTTCCAAAAAGAGGAATGCTCAAACTATTACCCGTTTATGAAATATTTAAAGGTGACGTATAAAAGGAAAAGCTAGTATATAATCATAATTTTAAAATGGATTTTAGACTAACCCTTTTATTAATATTTCACTCTCGATATACAAGGGTGACGTATATGAAAATGATAGCGATACCCTCTTTTCTTCATACTTCGCTCTATTCATCGTCCAAATAACTAAGGCAACGTGTATGTTATGAAATTATTGCACATTTATGATATCATGATAGTTGAAGTACCAATGTTCATACCTCTCCTAGAGCAAGATAAGCAAAGAACTCTCCAAATTGCGATAAATTCAATAAATCAGACACTTCACTTTGATAATAATCTCATGTTTAGAAATACTTCAAGCTTATATGAATTAATTGAAGTATGACAACATAAATCATAATATTTTGGAAACAATGATAGCATATCAAACACTTTGCCCTTTTAGGCATTGGGGGGTATGAACCATCATCATATAAAACATGTCTCCATACTGCATTCCGAAAGAAAAATATTTAAATCACTTCGCCTAATTTTAGCCTTGTGTTTGAGGAGTTGTGGACTATCACAAGAAGAATCGTTACATACCTCCAACATATGTGTGAACTATCATCAAACATACTGCATTCCGAAAGAAAAATATTTAAATCACTTCGCCTAATTTTAACCTTGTGCTTGAGGAGTTGTGGACTATCACAAGAAGAATCGTTATATACCTCCAACATATTTGTGAGCTATCATCAAATGTACATCTATCTTAGTGCTATGCTTATAAAACACTTCGCCTAAAGGTTTAGCATCGTGCTTGCTTGGGAGATTGTAGACCGTCATATGATATATAGTTCCATGCCCCCATCCTAATGAAGAGAGATTTGTTGATGTCTTCGAGAATCATGTGCCTCACACATGGGTGAAGGCGGTTATCTTAACAAGGGGTTTGAAGGGAGTTATCTGAGATAACATTTTGGCAATTTTGGCATAGGGCGGTTCCTGTTTGCACAAAAAGAGGCCTTGGCTTCAGAAAGAGGGATCACTTTCATAAACACTAAAAACTTTACTATAACATACAAAAGAATTGTTAAGTAGACATATCAAATACACTACATATTTATCTTGGTAAAACTAGAAACTATGAAGGGTGCTAATATAAAGATTATTTTAAATAATTTTTTGGAAAGAAAAAAAAAAGAATATGATGTTATTGTGTTCAAAATGGTGAATTCTAAGGTGAACCATCAATTAAGTGGTTCACCGATGGACCACTTTCATATATCGTTAGATTTATTTCATGAATAATCCAAGGTCTAGATCAGTTAAAAATAAAAACAATAACGTGTGAAACTTTCTCATGCAATCCCTTTCGTCCATCATCTCTCTCCTTTCTCATTTCTCCCACCTTTGAGTTTTTAATATGAACATTTATATCACCGCCACATCTTCCATTCACTAAAAATTAATACACTGTCACTTTTATTTCATACAATCAACAAATATTTTGTTAACTAAAATTGAAATTTTTTATCATTAAAATTTCAACCGAGATGATTGAGAAAGGAAGACATTTTCGATCTAAAATAAACAACAAAAATTTCTTCAAACAATTTCAAAAATGCTTTCTCTATTGTTGGAACCGTTAATTGTTAGATCTTAATGTTGAATATGGCATCTATGAAACCATTAAGAATGTTTCTTTGTTACAAAACTCTGCATCCACCAATTTCAAATGCCATTAATTGAAGCAATTTTTATAAAACAAAATTATATAATTTAATATTGCCATGTTGGTGGCAAGATATGATGGCGATAGTAAAACAAGAAATGTTTACTGCAGAAGTGCAAAGGGGGAAGTTATGGAAAGAGTGGAAGATAGGAGAGAAACAAATCTAGTGTATAAAGTGCATATTAAAATTTGTACACTTTAATGATCCAATGGTTATTAATTATTATTTAAATTAGTCTACCGGTAAACCACTTAAATGATGGTTCACTCTAGAATCCACCTTTAAAAATAGTCCGTTATCAAAAATAATTTTCAAAATAAACTATTCAAAACATTTTTATTTATTCAAAACATTCTTTATTTATTTAAACATTTTTAAAAATATGTTTAAATGTGTGTAACCAAAAAAAAAAAGTGTAACAAAAGGATGAAATCTTAATAATATATAACTTGTTAAAGAGTAACCAAAAAAATATATTGTTTAAATGTGTAACAAAAGGATGAAATCTTAATAATATATAACTTGTTAAAGAGTTACAAAAAAAAACTTGTTAAAGAAGTGAAAGTAGGGATGGCAATTGGACCCAGCTTTGATGGATACCCGCAAAAAATACTCATAATGGGTAGGATAAAACCCCGCTTTCATGAGTTCGAGTTTGTGTCAGGGTATTACCTGCAAATTTAAATAGGTATGGGTACGGGTAAGGTACTATACTGCTCAGCCCCGCAATCCGCCTATACTTATTTATATAATATGATAAATAATTTATTTATTTTTTGTGTATAATTAATTTATGAATTTAGCTATTTAAGTCTAAGCCTAAACCTAAAACCTACTTAATACAATAACTTATCTCTTTTGCTGGTATACAATTTTGAAGGATGTTTTGGATGTTTTTTGTTTTGTTAAATATTACGATTCATATTATTTTTTTGAGTTGATTTGAAAAATTTTGAACCATAGTTTATTTCAATTGTGATATTTTTTTGTCTTTTCATAGTTAAAGTGCGAGTCTGGGCACTAAAGCGCCCACAGGGTATGGGGAAGAACACTAAAGTTGTTGCCCAGGAGGGTACGGGCACGGGTATTTTTTACAAACGTGGGTATGGAAAGGGCATTGTAGTACCCTACCCTTAGGGTACCCATTGTCATCCCTAAGGCTTTGTTTGGGAGTTTAGAGGGGAGGGGAATGATAGGCTTGGAGGGATGGAAAATATGAGGGAAAATGGAGAAATCTTTCAAAACATTTAAAAGAGTAATATTTTAGAGAATGATAACTTAATGCATATGATTACTATATTTTTAATTTAAAAATATCATAGCAACATAGATTAAATTTGTAGAATTCATATAAACCCTCAAAAACCTTACTCCAATACAATTTTTTAGTTCCTCCAAATGAGGAGGGTTTTGTATTATGAATAAAAAATTAACCCCCCAAAACTCTCCCCTCCCATTTTCCTCTATTTCATTTTCTTCCACTTTTCATTCCTTTTTTCTCAAGTCTTCCCCTCCCATCACCTTCAAACTCGCAAACAAAACCTAAATCACCACCATTAACATAATAGCATTTGCAAAGCAACAGATTTATTTCGAATAGCGTCTAATTAGTTAACAATTTTGTAACTGAGTTCCTAGTGTTCATTATTTCCAATTCTATATTTGTGGAATGAACATTAGGAAGATCCTGGCCAATTCCATGTATGTGACAGGAGTGTCACTTTATAAAAAGATAAAATGAAGAGATAGAAAGACCGAATATCACAAAAGGAAATAATTGCAACTCTTGTAACACTAGCATTTCTATTTTTAACATGAAAATAAATCCCCACAATTAAAAATAAAAGACAAAATCATCAATTTTTACTGAAAGCAATTATCACAACTTTCACAATCATCAATTTTACGAGTAATGTCCAGCTAGCCTTAGATCTTTGATTATGGCTTATTTCTTGGGCATTGCCACCCTAGATTGATTTTTGTTTAAAAAAAAAAATTGTATCAAATGACTTCTTCATCATCATCACTTCAACATTACGATCATAGGTTTATAGAATTCAAATCAGAGACCATTTTTCTTAAACAAGCCCAACACATCATTAGGCAATCATAATTCAATCGATTCACCAGACAAGATAACAAGAGAGAACATAGAACACCCAAATCAGTTCAAGGAATTAATATCCGCGGTTACAACTGCAAATACTGGATTTACTCAGAGCAAAAGACACATTTATTTCGAGAAAAAGAAAAATGCTTGCGGTGAATAATGAATAGTGCCTATATGGCTTCCAGTGCCTGCAAGACATCAGCCTTCAAATCCTCAAAATCTTCAATTCCAAAGCTGAATCGAACCAAATTGTCATAAATCTTCCACTTCGCCCTTTCTGATGCAGGAAGGTCCCTGTTGCAGAATACATGAAAAAAAATTAAATACAGCTACAAAGGACCCAGGTAAGTAATTAAAACAATGTAAATTCGACACTTATGCTTTGTTTGTATAACGAAAGAAACATGCGTCGAAAATAGGATGACAAAACAAAGTGGAAAAAAATGTTGGAAGTGAAAGTGAGTAGAAAATAAGATGTTCTTGAGTTGTTTAATAGAAGTGAAAGTGAAGGGAATGAAAGAGATATATTAAGTAAATGGCATAATTACCCAAATGTAAAAAAGTAAATAATCCATGTTGACTAATCATAGCAATGGCATGAGTGGCTTTTAATATAAAAAATAAAATAAAAAGAAACATTCTCTTTCAACCTTTCAAATTGGTGAAGTGTTTTCTGAAGTAGGAGGGCACCAAAACCAAACTTTCAATTCTATTTCTTAGGAGTTCCAAACAAGGGAACCCAATTCCCAAAAAACATTCTACCATCCCACATGGTTGTTTCTTTCTTTTACTTTCACCCTATTCCAAGATCCTCTCCATTTAATAGACACTTCCATTTGGAGAGAGAATAGATAGACTCGTAGAATAAAATAATATAGTTTTTAAAATATTTTATTTTATTCCATTAGTCTATCTCTCACCAAATGGAAGTGTCCCATCAAATGGAGAGGATTTCAAGAATTCCAAACAAGGTGTAAAAGCACAAAGGACCAACTAAGAAAGATTTCATAGGGTCACATTCAAATAGGACCATAGCACATGATAAGTAGTGTCAAATCATTAATATGACAACATAAACAAGAGATACAAATGAGTACCAGTAAGACAAAATGGCCGGTTGATCCACAATGCTCTCACAGCCACCAAAAGAGGCAGCAATATATGGGATTTTTAGTGAATCAATAAAGTTAATTGTGGTTGTTATATCTCCATCAATCTGCATTATTGGCAACAAAAATATCAAATTATGACCAACTATGCTATAGCAAAAACCATTATGGCTTGCAACCACAAATTAGAATAGCAATTCCCACCTCAAAACTGACCACACCCCCAAAACCAGTCATCTGCCTCATGGCAAGCTCATGTTCAGGGTGACTTGGCAAGCCTGGATAGTAGACACGCTTCACCTGCAAATAATAGTATGTTGTTGTTAATCATGGTTCATATGAAATCATGCTATTGTTACTGAAATATCAGTGACACTATACAAAAAGGATTAAATCAGTGACACTATGCAAAAAGGATTAAACAAAAGTAAATGATACAATAATCCAAATATATATATTAAAAAAAAAAGGGAAGAACCTATAGTAGAATACATTATTACTCCACAGAACAGCTTAAGCACACCAATCCCGAAGGTTAATATTAAAAAAGGAAAATACTGAATGTAGCGAGAGTTCCTATCCTGAATCGATCACGGATACCGCTCATTGACTATTTATCACCTTTGCACTTTTGTTTTCCACTAAAACCAGGTTATGGAACCATTTTGTTTGTCTTTAAAATACAACATGTAAGCTTCTTTAAATTTCATGAAGAAACTATTCTCTATAAATAGCACTACTACTAAAAAAATCGTTGTAATAACACTTATTATTATTTTATTTTTTTTATCAAATCAAAATCGTTATAATAATACTCTATAACTATGAACAGAAGATTCGAGTGTGGGGGCGGGGGAAAAAAAAATCAAAATACAAAACATAAATCTTACATATACAAAGAAAAAAAAGGATTTTCTAAAACTAAATAACATCTTCAACCACAAGTTTCATTTTAAAATATACGCAATTTAACCATATTTGAACACACTCAATCAAAAAAAGTTACAAAAAAAAAAAAAAAACCAATTTACTAATAGAAAATATCATAGTAATGCCTTGGTACCTTGGGATGTGCCTCTAAAAGTTTGGCCATCCTCATTCCGGTTGAATTCTGTTGCTGTACACGAAGATGCAGCGTTTTCATGCCTCTGATGAATAGGTATGCAGCATTCTGTTAACATGTTCACACTATGTCAGTCACAATAATAGTATTGTTCTATGGAAAATGCATTTGCAACATATATCAATCAAGGAATCAGGCTTGTAGTAATGACTAACCGGGTTAAGAGCACCGCCCAAAATATGATGCAAAATTCGAATTTCTGAGATCAACTTCAAAGAGCCACTTATGCAACCACCAAGTACCTGAACCAGAAAGAAATGTTTTTAGGTCTGAAACTATGAACACTTGATATGTAAACTATATTTTAAAGAACAGGACAACAGATTGGCTTACATCATGATGTCCACCGATATACTTCGTACAAGAGTGCATAACCAAATCAGCGCCAAGGGCAAGGGCCTTCTGGTTCAAAGGCGTAGCAAATGTACCATCAATGACGAGCAAAGCCCCATTCTTGTGGCAAAGTTCTGAAACCAGCTTAATGTCAACACATCTCAGGAATGGATTGGTAGGAGACTCGGTGAAGAATAGAGACACCTGCACATTTGTACAAAACCATCAGAATTCTACAGTATCTATAATAAGAGAGAGAAAAGCAACCAATTAATCTTCCCAACACTAACCTTGTTCTGCTCCAAAGCAGATTGCAAGGCTCCAACATCAGCAGGATCAACCACGGATGTCTGCTCAACAAGGTGAAAATTATTATTAGTTTATAAATCATAACAATTCTAAATTTCTAGCTGCAAATCCCAGTTCAAAAAGGAAGCATAACAGAAATCCACCACACCCAACCAATTAGATATATCCATTTCAAATAGTGTTAAAACCCCAACAAAATTCCAAAGTATGATATATACATAAGTGCCTCTATTGATCATTCACTTTCAAATCAGAGTTTTTATCTCTCTACATAAAAATTTCAAGGAAAGACAAGTATGAGCTAATTAAGGTAGTGCAAAACAAACTTTCTAAATGGCCACACTTTCAATTAAAACAATTTGCACTACTCTGAGTTACCTAATGAAACACGGGAACATAAAAAGTAGTTTCAAGCAACATACAACAAAGTAAAATCAAAACCAACACAAATCAGTGAATCACATACCGTGATCCCCATCTTTGGAAGAACAGTCTCTATAAATATCCTAGTCTTCCTGTAACAATCAGTAGTAGTCACAAGATGTCCCCCGGCTGGAACCAGCGCCATCAGCAAGACTATGCTAGCACACATCCCAGATGCCATTAAGATAGTTGACTCAGCCCCTTCCAGTTCACTGATTCAATAATGATAATAAACCTCATTAAATTCAACCACACCATTTCAAACATTACAAGATCATAGATCATAATAATTATATCAAATTAAACAAACAAACCTTATCTTCTCCTCCAAAACAGTACTGGTTGGGTTGCCATAGCGCCCATATTCATAACTAGTTTGACGTTTCTCCTGCAAAATGATAAAATTTAGGAAAATATTCACAGCTGACGTGAAGCATTGATACAGACGCAATACCAACACAGACACATGGACGCAGATAATTTAGAAAAATGGAGGTGATTAAATGTAATCAGTAATCACATGTAGCAGGCCAACACTGACACATGTCCAACACTTTGAACATGCCATCAATCTGAAAGTGTTGATGCTACATTGCACACTAGTCATTCACATTTTCTCCCTCATTCCCTTACATGACAAATTCATTCAGAGACTTCGTAGTATCGACTATCAACAATTCTGATCGAAGGCATGTCCAGTGTCTAACAAGTGTCGGTGTCAGACACCAACACATGTGATTACATTGAATTATGTCATTTTCACAAATTATTATCAGTGTTGACATTTCAATTATACTGTCGTGTCCGTGCTTCATAGATTACAAGTAAAAGTGTAACAAAATCCAAACAACAACAAAAATATACCTTAAAATCAATAAGATCAGCAGTTTTCTTAAAAAAGTAGGCAGAAGTGTTCACCACAGGAGTAGTAATTCCATCAGTCACAATAGCCCTACCAAGTCTCTCAGCTGCATAATAACACAAATCCAAAAACTCATCAATCAACACAGCACTTGTCAAAAAATACCAATCAACATAGCAATCAACTAAACCACTAACAAGTAACTTTCGAGCAAATAAAAGTTACTTCATTAAAATAAAAAATCATATGACACAAAATCTGAATCTTTCTCCTTTGGTATAAAAACCCAGAAAGAATTATAAGCAAATCACATCCAGTTTTTTTATTAGATACCCACTTTCTAAAAATTATATTCCTTAGACTAAAAGCATATAAATTTATTTTTTTTTTATACACTCAACCCATTTTTTAGCATATAAAATTACAAAACTATATGCTTTTAGACTAAAAATGAAAATTTTATGACTAAAAACATATTTTATTCATATATTTTCGCCAAAAAACAAAAACTAGTCATATATAATGTAATATTTAAATTCAATAATATAATTATAACCGATAAAATTAACCTAATCTTTGAAATTAAAACTAAAAACTGTTTTTTTAAGAAAAAAATGCTTTTTAATTATACTTTGCAACTAATTATTACAATACAATTTAATAAAAAAATAAGAAAATAATTAAAAATTCCCATACCGGCATGAATCGTTTTGCTAGCATCGGATTTCAAAAACGAAGAATAAGAACTACGGTTAGTCTGTACAGCCCCATTTTCGCCGACATCGCCATCGGCGACATCGGCGTCGAGGTCTAAAGGCACCGGAGCAGTGGTTGCATCAACAGCAGATGCAACAGCCGGCACCGGAGTCGGAACCCCAGCGACACCGCTGGGGTTCCCAGTTCCTTCATTAGACCACGAAGCAGCGACGATTTGTGCAACACCGATGTTGCTGCAGTTACGACGCGCTTTGGTGCTGAGTTGACGCTGGAAATTGGGAGGAAAACGGAGGATGGGAGAGGAGATGGCGGCGGCGGAGGAGAGGGATTTTGTTGGGAAATGACGACGGCGGTTGTGGTGGTTGTTGTCGGTGGATGGAAGGGAGGTGAAATCGGGATCGGAACGGCATTCGAAGGTGAAAACGCGGTGGAAACTTGAAACGGCCATTTTTTGTGTCGTTTTGGTGTGATTAGGTTTTTCTCGGTTCTCTTTGTTTCCTACACCTACTTCCTCTACACCAACCAAATTGATGAAATGAATGTGAATTTATATGATATCATATGATATATGATTGTCCCGTGAGCTTAACTTGGCGGCAATGCATAAAATATATAAGGTCTGAAGTTCGAACTCCGACCACCACAAAAAAAAAAAGAATTTACTCCTCTGTTTCAAAATGAATGTCACTTTAGCCAAAGAATTTGTTTCAAAATGAATGTCACTTTACATTTCCGATACAACTTTAATATTTTTCTCTCAACTTTACCCTCAATAAATACTCCAACTTTTCTCACACACAATTTTCAATGCAACTTTAAGTTTGTCTTTTTTTTTGGGCTGTTAGTAAAAGTGATATTTCTAATGATTATTTCATTTCATTCCTTAATTTGTGTACAATTAGCTAAAACGACACTCATTTTGAAACGGAGTGAATACTTTTTTATTTTTTATTTTTAGTATTTTTTTCTTAAGGGTGATGAATAAGAGAAATGATAGGAGACTTATCAACAAATTTATATATAACACACATTTTAACGAACACTTTCGTTTTCAACGTACATTTTTCAACAAATACTTTAAAATTTATAGGAGACTTATCAAATTTATATATGATCAACATGATTTGACGGGATATATATGAATTTTAATCAATCAATAAGAGTCTGTTAAAATTTATTACTAGCATTCATTTCCATGGTGAATAATATTTGTTTTTTATTCTACCTTTTGGTTTGGTTTATTCAACATTTCAACCACATATTAAGTTAAATATAAAACTAGACTACCCGTGGATTTGTTTGTCGGTTTCTTACTTTCTTATTATTACTACTCATTTTCATTCATTTTCAAATTCAAATAACAGATTTTTTTTTTTTGCCAAATACTCGCTTATGTCCTAAAATATAAGCAAAAAGTGGTTGACTAAAATTAATGTATTTGTTCTTTAAAAAGAAAAAATTAATGTATTTACTCCAAATCCATTATAATAAACAAAATTTTATTTTTTAGATTCATTAAAAAACTGATGTATCTAATCAATAATATATACTAGATATGTCAGTTATTTCATGAATCTGGCTTATTGTCTTAACTTGATAATTCATTTAAGACTAATCTCATAATATGTGAGGCTCACGGCCAGTGTGGTATTAGAGCCTCGACTAGAAGAAGGGATGTATATGGTATGAATAAAGAGAGTAAATAAGAAAGGAAACCACATAACCATGGATACACCATATTCAATATCTTAACCCATCACTCTCACCTCTTCCGTATCTCTTCCCAGATCTTGTTGAATACTCCTATGTTCTAGATGATTCCCAAATTGTTGAAACTATACATCTCATCTTAATCCCTTACAACATCTTCAAAAGACAAAGATCATTTACCCGATCAATCAGAAACGTTATTTTAACAAACCAACCTCACGTGAAGGAGTGTGTCCAGTCATTTCGACTTCACCCGTGCAACCTTAAGGCAATGAACCAAGGGCAGTATGTCGATTTAGAGATTCCTCATAGTCTCATAAATCATTGGAAATATGAGGGATACACGGCTTTACACATTGGAGTTTGGAAATAATTAATTCGTATATGTCTGTTTTATACTGTATCTCTAGATAAAGCTAAGTAGGATTGACAGCCCAAATTTCATTTGAACAAGACAATAGTGAATTGCTTAGTTTTTAAATTAAATGAATCTAAGTATGAATTTAGGGATATAACTCATCTTAATGGAACCTCATAATTGTAACTGGTTGAATTACGAGGATATTAAAATAAACTTTCATTTATTCATCACGGTGTTATGTTATACTTTCTTAAATTCAAACATAAGGAAAGTCATAGACTAATAATTAATTGAGTTAATTCCAACAAAGACGAAGGGGGTTAAAGGATTCCTTAATCGTAATTACACTTCTGAATCAAAACCTTGCAACCATTCTCAATCTTTTCTTTTATTTGTTTTTCAAATAAGTTATACTAATTACAAAGTTGAACGATAATCCTGTAGAGACGATAACTTACTACTTTATTATTTGAGTACGATTTGGTGCACTTGTCTAAATTTTACCATCATTCACCGCTAGAGGTTGTTCGAACATAATTTTTCAACTTTGCATATCTCTATAAATAATTTTGAAAAAACGCTTCTGTTACGTGAAAAACTCATTGTATCCACCCCCTAAATATTGGAAACACTTTCTACAAAGATTCACACGAGCACTTAACATCCTTCAATGATAGAATGAAACTTCAACAAAGCATCGATACTTTGAAGGGTATTGTCTTTTCCTGCATCTTAAAGAGAGTTGCTTACCTATGGTTGTCGCACCTCCTCAAAATATCCATTAAGTTGTGGAAACAAATGGACGAAATGTTCATATCACAATTCTCTACATGTGAGATAATCGAGAAGAGTTTAATATGCTTAGTTGGTATCTTGCAAAAATATGACGAGTCTCTGAGCTCATTCATGGATTGTTTCAATGATGAAACATCCCAATTCAAGAATTTGTATCCATTTGAGGCCCTACACGCACTAGTAATAAGTCTAAAACCTAAACCATTTGTTGATTCTTTGGCATGAAGACCCTCTAATACGTTTGATGAGCTGTGAAGGAGAGCATGAGGATACATTCCCATGGAAGAGATAGTGTTGGAACAAAATAAGTTTAAACAATGCATCTTGAGTTTTGATGATAACAAGGTATTAAAAGATTAATTGGATATGTTAATATTTGTTCAAGTGTGCAAGACCATAGACAAAAATTATACAATGTTTTATTAAAGTGTTGGTTTTGAAAAAGCAAATAGAGAGCAAAATAATTTTCAAGATAAGCCAAGTTGCTAGTCAGAATCTGAAGAAGTCGGACTCTGATGACCACCTAGACTCTGGAAGCAGTCAGACTTTCAAGATCAACTAGAAGCTGGACCTCGGACTTTGGAAGCCAGACTCTGGATAGCTGAAGAACAAAGGAGCAGAAGCATTGGATGATAAGCTTTGATAGTTCTAAAGATCAAGCACAATGGTTCTGGAAGTGTTAGAAGGTCAATGGATGCAGTGGCGAAGCATGGTTTGGGCCAAGGTGAGCCATGACCCACCAAAAAAAAATAGTTTTTTTTTCTCTACTAGGAAAATTACAAAAATACCTAGAGCTTAAAGAATTTTCCGAAGCAGCCCACCTAGTGATCCAGCCCCTTCACCTTTATGCCTTTGTTACGCAAACACAATCCTCTTTTTACTCTTATTCTCTAAACCCACTTACCGTTCAACTAACTCTCTCTCTCTCTCTCTGTGTGTGTGTGTGTCTCTGTGTGTGTGTGTTTTTCCAATCCAAATTGAGAGTTAGTTTCTTGCCTCTTGTTGATCTTGGAATTGAAAGGTGTTTGGTGTTGTTTGCTATTGTTGATTGCTACTATTACTAAGTTTGTCTTAATTGACTGTTAAATTTTGTAATTGCAATATTATTGATTGAATTGGCTTAATTAATTAAATAGGATTGATTGATTTTTCTTGTTATTGTTTGTTCCTCAATTTATGGCTCAATTGTTGGTAACGAAAGCTTGAATAACCATAGAAGATGGATGCCTCAATTCTTGCATATGCCATTTTCGTGGCATAATCAAAAGTTGTTCAGAAGCAAGGAATTCAAAGGATTGGTTTAGATGGAGAAATAAATGATATAACATTGGGCCCATGATGTATGTGTATTGATAAAACATTAAGTTAATTGAATCAACAAATATAAAAGATTTGTATGTATGAAGTAAGACTAGGTTGAGAAACAAGATGGAAGGTGGGTTTTTAAACGATAACATGACAGTTTATATCAAAAGGAAAATTAGTTCTGTTGGAACAAAATGTGTTTAACATTACCCTTTGAGTTTTGATGATAACAAGGTATTAAAAAATGTCAATTGGAATGCTAATATTTGTTCAAGTGTGGAGGACCATAGACAAAAATTTAGTGTCTCTTTTTCAAGCATAGGTTCTGGAAGAACAAATGAGAGCAATGGAATCAACAAGTAGGAAGCTTGAAGCATCTGAAGAAAAGAGGTTCTGAAGACAAAGTGCTCATGAAGTGCTGACGTCATCAGAAGCACCTCATCAGAAGCAAGATCACCAGAAGCAGTTTTCATCAGAAGATCTAAAGATCATCAAGAGTTGAAGATCATCAGAAGCTGAGAGAATTGAAGCTTCAAAGGCTGTTCAAATGATTTAATCTCGCCTATCATTGCAGAAGACTTGAAGATTGAAGCAACGACTAATTCAAATGGATTTGAAGGCATTGGATGCTTTTTCGTTGGAGAGAGTTGAAAAAGGACAATTGTACGAAGTGTACAACCACTATCTCCACTACTATGTTTGTGTCTGCAACAGGACAAGAATAACAGTTATGCCTACACCAGTGTCCCTTCAGACTTGAATGGATTTGAAATTGATCCTTCATAGAATAATAACCATATCAGGCAAAAGATCATTGGTGATTTGATCAAGTTTCAAACAACTCTTTTTGATGTGCTGCCAATTCAACAACGTCTCTTTCACACCTCTATATAAAGGAGTGAAGACTAAGAGAATGGCAAGACTCAACAACAATTTTCAAGCGTGAAAACTCTGCTGAAATTGTTCTGCATCAAAAGTTCACTTAGAATTTCTTAACAACTTTCATATATTAGAAATTCTAGAGTCTTAAAGAGTCTGTATCTGATTTGTATTGTGAACACCACTGATTGTATATCAAGTGTTCAACCTCAAACAAATTTCTTTGTAATTCTGTTTGAATAGAAGTCTCTTGCTTGTGTGCTTGAGCATAGGAAG
>Ga0315914_1006905_pt1 | contig 15905 bp, 6 predicted proteins | sample MpolenodulesMG_FD_203920 | JGI IMG/M metagenome (GOLD analysis project Ga0315914, IMG submission 203920) | Medicago polymorpha root nodule microbial communities from Los Angeles, California, United States - elongated nodules | ecosystem: Host-associated > Plants > Roots > Nodule | place: USA... | reverse complement strand
TAAAACAAGGGCAACCCCCCCCCCCCCCCCCCCCCTCCATCCCTCAATCAACAACATAAAGGCGGTGCCTCCCGTGGAGGTCGGAGTCCCATCAACCGAAGTTCCGATGAAGGCCAGGCTTGATTGAACTTAGACGCATTACTGCCTTATGTCATGGACAGTTCTATCCAAAGGATGAAGCAAGTTTCAACCAAAAAATCTTGTCCCCGTGAATTCCAAGAAAGAGGCCTTGTACTCAAACATATATTATCTTGTCAATCAGACTCCAGGGGCAAAAGGAATGCCTAATTACAAAGGATTATGACAAACTTGTACGTCCTGTGAACACCGATGCAGTCAAGAAATACTTTGTCAAAATAAATAATAAAAAAAACACAGCTCGATAAGTCACAAACCTGAAAAGGCGGCTTAGGCTAAAATGAGCGTCTCGGTGAACTGAAAACCCGGAAGTGCGGTCCAGGCAAAAATTAGAGAAATGTATAAAAAAAAATGATTGATCATCCTGATAGGTTGAAACCCAAAAGGGCGATCTATGCAAAAGTTAAGGACTATGACAAAGTAACTGCATCGGGTCGGACATGACTCACTTGGGGCATCTTAACTGTCAAAAGACCTCCGATATGAAGCATCTGCAAATCAAAGACTCGAAATAGTGGAATTCAAAGTTGTTACGGAGAATAGTGGTTGTTGTGTTCAATGTACCTTTCCTATATACTTACCATTTTCCAAACTTTTTAAAGATCCGTGGAGCCATGCCATCGACAGGCCACCACTCCATTAAATTTATTTTGAGCCTGTGCCCATTTATTTGAAATTCTCATTTATTCTATTTGCAAAATTTTCTTCTATTTTTGATGTTAATACTTAAAGCGAAAATTTCAAAAAATTTCTTTTAAAACTTTTTCATGTCTTTTGAAAAGCAAAAACAACAGGTACATCTTCTTTGAACTCGTAAGTAGGAGATCCAGAGTCTGGCTTCAGCTGTATCACAAAAGTGTCATCCCTGGTGTGTCTGGTCCAGAGGTGTCACCAATCAAACATTTCAAGTATCAGTTTCTACAAACAAACAATTTACAAATGCATTTCAATTTCCCTAGTGTCTGTCCAATTTTATTTCCTAAATGGTTTGTCTTCATTAAAGCTGTCGTTGTCCCGGTAGTAGACAATTGTATTTCCTATTTGGTTTGTCTTCATTAAAGCTGTCATTGTCCCGTTAGTAGACAATTTTATTTCCTAATTGGTTTTTCTTCATACAACTATCTTACAGATAGTAGACAACGTCTCTGTCTTTTGTCTTCATACAACTATCTTACAGATAGTAGACAACGTCTCTTTCATTCGTCTTCATACAGCTATCTTACGGGTAGAAGACGATGTCTTTTTCATTTTTACCTTCATACAACTATTATTTTACGATAGTAGGTTATCCTTTCACTTGTCTTCATACAACTATCTTACGGGTAGTAGACATTGTCTTTTCTTTCATACTTTACCTTCATACAGCTATCATTGTACGATAGTAGGTAATTTATGTCATTCGTCTTCATACAGCTATCTTACGGGTGGTAGACGATGTCTTTTTCATTTTTACCTTCATACAACTATCATTTTACGATAGTATATAATCCTTTCATTTGTCTTCATACAACTATCTTATGGGTAGTAGACAATGTCCTTTCTCAATCTTACCTTCATACAGCTATTGATCCACATAGTAGGAAATTCATTCCATTCGTCTTCACACAACTATCATACGGATAGTAGGCAATGTCTTTTCTTCCATATTTCATCTGTATTTAAGCAATTTTACATTGATAGCAAGTAAACATGTCATCTCTTCTATATTTTATCTTACTCTTTTACAATGACTTCTCTTTCATATTTATTAACTTCATACAGCTATCATTGTACGATAGTAGGTAATGTCTGTCTTTTTGTCTTCATACAGCTATCAATGTGATAGTAGACGACCCTTTGGTTCCCCGATGAACCGGTTTTATCCCCCATCAGAGTCGAATCCCTATCTTTAACGAACTCGGTTATCCTTCTGTTTTGTTCTATCCCCAGTCGAGTTATCTTTCATCGTCTTGCATTGATACTTGCATCACATTGCATTCATAGCATTACATTCATGACATTACATTCATAACATTGCATTCATAGCATTTTACAATTAAAATTGGTATTTTAAGGTCAACAAACGGTGTACTCTATATTAAAGTCTCTTCGGCCCGTCGAATCAAAAATTTCACTTTCAAGTCTCCGGTCGAAGAAACTTAAATAGGGGCATCTATGATACCCCGTTTTTTGACCCAATTCTGACTCCTTTTACTCGTCTTTTAAAGCCGGGATCTTTCGTCGTTTTAGACGAAATTTCGTTAGAGAGGTTACTTTGCAGTACCTCATTTTTTCGAAAGTGACAGTTTTAAGTTTTTTTTATTAATTATTAGTTTTTATTTTATCATTCTTATTTATTTATTTTCTTATAATGTTTATTTTTATTTTATTTTACCTTATTTATTTTTCTTTTTATTTTATTAGATATTTTTGTTTTTTATTTATCTATTTCTGTTAATTCGTTTTTTAAATTGTCCAAAGTCCTTTTTGTCCAAAGCTGGTCCAAGTTAGTCAGGTCCTCAGCTGTCCAGCCCAGGCAAGGGCATTTTTGTCCTTTTTTACATATGCATGAACCATTTGCAAGGTACAAACATCATTCCTCCAGCACAGGTGCACCTGCAAATGGAAACCCTAAAAACACAGTATATAAGACCCAATCATTGGATGCACAAGGACCGAAAAAATTCATCATCCATAACCCTAAAAAAAATTTACAACGGCGCAAATACAAATTTTTTTTTTCTAGGATTAGATCTCAAACCAACAATACAGATCCAGAGAAGCAATCTTCCAAAATTTGAGAACACCACCATTTCATTTTTACAGCAGCACCCAAGTTCATATACAAACACAATCCTCAAACGAAATTTCGAACAGAGTCAATAACGAGACAATCCCAAAGAAAACCATCCCAAAGGTATAAGAGGGAGTCTCTTCTTTGATGTGCTATGTCTTTAAAACATAGATCTAGACTCAATTTCATTTTCTTTTTAAGAAACGTTTTTTTTCAAATTGTTAAACAAGAAAAAGGTGCTTTTGTTTTAGTGATTTTCGTTTTGTTTCAATAGATTCTAGATCTAGGCCGTTTTGATGCTTCTTTCTTAAAACCGATTTCGAAAATGGAATGAGTGGGAGAAGGGGAGAAGATTTGTAGAATTTTTTTTTAAAAAAAAGAAGAAGAGATTCTCCGACTCCAGCACGATGTCACTACCACCGGCCACCGTGCCAAAATTCCCTACCTCGCCGGAGAAGAAGAGAAGCACAGCGACTGGTTTCTAGAGAGAAGTTTCTCTCTCTCTCTCTCTCTCTCTCTCTCTATCTATCTCTATATATATATATATATATATATATATATATATATATATATATATCTAGAAACCATGAAGAGAGAGTATTTTTTGTTCTTATGCGTTTTTTTTCACTGAAGTCTTTTTATACCCCTGTTCCACGCACCTTCAGGATTTAGGTCGTCGGATCTTCCCCTTTTTGTTTATTTGCGCCTCTGGCTTTTCTTCTTCCTGTGCATTTTCGTTTCTTTGGCCATCAGATCTAGATCAAACGATCCAGATCTGTTTCCTTAAGCTCATTTACGAAATTGCAAGGCCCAGCTGTTTTTTATTTTCTCTACTATTTTACTATTGTACCCCCTGTTTTGATTTTGTAAGTTCCTTTAAAAAATTTCTAATTTATTCAAAACCCTTTAATTTTTTTTAGTTGTTTGTTTTTACTGTTTTTTTATTTTATTATTGTATTTTTATTTAATTTTCTTTTTTCTTTTTATTTCATTCTTGTTTATAGCTAGTTTATTTTATTTTCTTTTATTTGTTATTTAGTGTTAGTTTCATGCTTATTAGGACTATAATCATCTCATGCATATTTTTTTATTTCTTGTCATTTATATTATTGAGGCATTAGAATGTATTTAGGAACAATGTAAATATATAAATGAGAATATTGCACCGACACACACATTTATTTATTCCGCTTAATGTCAAGACCTAAACCAAGAATAAAATCAATCAAGGACACATCGAGGACCTTAAATCAAAAAACTAGTAATTTTCGGTTAAACCCAAGGAAATGGAAATTATTTTGGATCCAACATCCTAGTAAAATCCATCGCGCTTTATTTTAATCTCTCACGCTTTATTTTATTCCGTCACGCTTAGTTGTTTAGACTTTAATTAGCTCACTTTAAATTTAGAAAAAAATTCAAATATGCAAAACCCAAAAAATATTTTTCTTAACAACCCTTGGACTTTAAGCCAAGTGACTCCTACTTTCTCTTCTTTTTCTCAATCAAATTTTAATCAATGTTAACCATATTTAGACTTGGTTTCTTTTTTCAATTATAATCAATTAATCTCACATTTTATTCTTCTACACCGCTCCGGCTTCCTATCCTCTCAAAAACTTTTTTCAAAACTTTAAAATCAATCCAACCGATCACTCAGATTTTTTAACCCGAACTACATGATTTTGATCCCATTCGGGTATGTAGGCAAAAGACTTTGTCTTTCCAAATCAATAAAAAATAACAAAAAACATTTTATTTCTCTATTCATTCACACTTAGACTTCATAGGCCATTTTTACAAGCAAGTAACAATATAGCACAAGATAAATAAAAACAAGAGGTTCCTATAGAATACCATAGACGTTTAGGGTGCTAATACGTTTAGGGAGCTTTTATCAAGGACACATCGAGGACCTTAAAACTAGGTTTTTTTTTTAACTTCTCCCCTTCCCCTTGGAAAAATAAAAGCTCGGTGGTGAGCCTAAAAACTTGAGATTCAACGCTAACCAATATGATGAAGTGCTTAAAACACAACCAGATTGTTGTTGTATCTATGGTCTATAATGTAGATCCTTCCCACGTGCGGAACCAGAGTTGTAGTTATATGATTGCTTTTGAGAAGCATGTGTGTAATCTCAACAACTTTCATAAGGTCAATGATTGGTGTGAAGCTTAGATGTGGTGCGTGAATCATTTGGCATGTGACAATTTGGGTTATTTGGAAGATGAGGTATGAGAAAAAATTTTACAATAAGGTGGTCGATGTCGATGACATTGTGGACCAAATCAAAGTCATTTCTCGGCAATGGAGTATGAATAGATTGAAAATTTCCACTTGTTTATTTTAAGAATGGTGTTGGAATCCTAGAGATTGTCTAGTTAGACTTGTTTTGTGATGTTTTGGGGAGTTCTGTTTGTATATTTGGGGTTGTTTTATCATGTATGTGGTTGGATTTTATTTTTTTTGCTATGGGAACGCCTTGTTGTTCGGCTGTGTAGTGTTTGTTTTTAGGTGGTTTTTTTTTCTTCTGTTTTTGGGCCGCTTAGCTTTTGTTGTAGCCTTGTCTGGTGTATTGTTCTTAATGTCCTGTCCATCTCGGCTTGAGTGGATTTGGGTTTTCTACTCCCTCCGTCTCACAATATTAGTCGTTTAAGGTTTGTGCACGATTATTAAGGAAATGATTAATTGTGTTGATTTCAATGATAACATTAGTAGCATTTACTAAAACACCCTTATTAATTATAGTCAGTGAAGTAGTTAAGTTGGATGAAATTCAATAAATAAGGGTATAATAATGGAAAAAAAATATAAATGATGGATTGGTATTGTAAAGTGACAATTATTTTGAAAAAAAGAAAAAAAAAGCTAAAGAGACAATAATTGTGAGACGGAGGGAGTAATATTATTGGCTTTCAAAAAAAAAAGTTTGGCTGGAAGGGACTCTCATAAATACATGTATGTTTGTAATTACTTTTAGGGTTAATACATGTTTACCCTATGAAATATTAGCAATTTCCGGTTTACCTTCCTGTAAAAAAATTAGTTTAGATTACAACCCTGTAATTTGAAGATTATTTGGTTTCAGACCTTCATGGCATCAAAATACAAAATTTAAGGTACTTTTGCCCCCTGTAATTTGAGAGAATTTTGGTTTACCACCTTGTCATATCATCAATTTTGTACGGTCAAAATTCATGAGGGTCCAAAACCAAAGAATCTTCAAATTACAGGGTTGGAATCTAAACAAATTTTTTTTTTACAAGAGGTAAACTGGATATAGCTAATATTACATGGGGTAAACATGTATTAACCCTTATTTTTATTCTCTCTTATTTTACAAACTTATTGCAGTGTATATTGATTGAATAGGATTAGTTAATGAACACATTTACTTGTACGTACTAGATCTAGTAAAGGTCTTGTAAGAGATTGTATGGATCTGGAAGAAAAAAAATGTCGGACTGAGATTCCTTGCCCTCGTTGAATTATCACAATTAGTAACTATGTGACGGTTTAATTGAGATCAGACGGTTCAGATCTCATGCTTGGTAATTTTTATTTTTAAACAAAATTAAAATCTGTTTTGTGATCTAAATCGTGTGATCACGATTGAACTCACTGCGTGCAGACTAGTAGGAAACCCATTTTAAAAAATGACACAACGTTAATGTAAAATTTTGTCACATTTCATTGGCAGAAAAATTAAGGAATGGAAATGAGGCTGTAATAAATTTGGTTTTGTGTGTGCAATTATAACTTTAAATTGAAATTTCATTACAGTGCTAATATTTTCATTGTGGTGATATTCAAAAAGTTATCGGCGAAGTTACTGCTGCAATTTCTGAGACTTTAAAATCAGTAGTAGTGTGGCTGAATAAGTATTGCGCGCAAATTCCGACGAGCATTATTGCGACTAAATTATTTCGTCCCAAATTCCATTTGTGACGGAATTTTGTTCTTCTATGCGACTGAATATTCCGTCCCGATTTAAGTTTTTCCTTGTAGTGATTGTCTTCCTCTTCCATTTGTTAAGCTTGAATCAGAACTCGTGGAAGACATTGTCCAATACGTTTTGCGAAAACTTCACTGTAAATATCCAAGTGAATCGAAGGGTCTTGTTGGAATTGACAAACACTATGCACATCTTGAATCATTCATGAGAATAAGGTCAAAAGAAGTTGGAATGATTGGAATAAAGATGACAAAAAAATTTGTCATATTTTCTTTACTTAAATTAAGGTGCTTTTAAAGCAATATAGAGAAATACAAGCTCTCATTGGAAAGTGGGTATTTCATTAATATTATTAGACAAAGACAATGTTAGGAACACATTATGTATACATTTAATTTTGCTAATGCACTATAATTTCGACTATCTTATGACTTGTTCGAAAATTCAGTAATTTCGACTATCATATGACTTGTTCGAAAATTCTTTATTTAGTATTCTTTTTGTACAATTAAGTTAAGAACTGTTACGGTTAGAAATGATCATTTAAATGATCAATTCATAAAGTGTGCAAATAAGGAAAAGTTGATGCAAGAGAAAATAAAATAGTGTTCATTCGGAACATACCTCAAAAGTTAAGGGCAAATAAAGAATGGTAGTCTTGACTGACTTTTGTCCAATGATATTGAAAGATATATCAATTTAGAATGGATAAAGTCGATAAAGATTGTTTTATTCATTTTTGAACTAATTTTAGATTGTCGCTACTAGCGTATTTTTGTATTTAAAAGACAATTTGGTGAATCATTATTTGAATTAATTTTTGTTTTAATTTCTCTCTGAATAAATCAAGATATTTTGAGTTTTATTTTCAAATGATGATTCAATGTGTCTTTTAAGTTCAATTATTATAGTCAATTCAGTTATGACTTGTGACATTCTATTTGTTAAAGGTTTTGATTTTGAATACTATAAGTTTTTCGTCCCACAAATTAAGAAAATTTTGAGACATAAATTTTTAAGTTTTCTTTAGGATATTGAGTTTGGGGGAGAGATATGGCAACATAACAAAATTCAAGAGGAAGAATTAGTTTTAAACTAATTCATATAGTTACTATTATTATAGTATATTTGGATCCTCATGAGGACATTATTGTCCTTCCTCTCAATCAAGTTAGGAAATTAATTCATATAGATCAAACTCAACACCCTCAAGAAATATAGCTTCTAGTGTCATTAAGAATTGACTGAAAAGAGAAATTCTATTTAGTTTAATTGAAAGACTCTATTAGGACAGTCATGATATTGGTTTGCTTATTATAATTTTGGAGCTGCATAAGTTGGATTTCAATATAGTGTTTCTTAATGGTGACATTAATGATCCAATATGGTGCAACTGAATAAAGATTTTGTGTCAACTGATACAAAATAGATGGTTTGCAAAATCATGAAATCCACTTATGAGTTAAGAAATTTGTCTCTTTATTGTTACCACAAATTCTCAAGTAACTGTCTCATTTGGTTTTGAGATAATATTATGGAGAATTGTGGATTTAGTAAGCTCAATGGGAGTAAATTTATGTTTCAAGTTTAATGTGTCGATTATATTTTATTTAGTCAACAATGATATATATTAGTTATGTGACACCAAGAAAATCTCTAACGAAAGTTTAGCGATGAAAGATCTTGGGGACACTTCTTTTGTATCAAGTTTTAGATACTTAGAGATTACTCTCAAGGTATCCTTCAGATGTCGCAAAAGATTTATATCAATAAGTTGAAAATAAATTGTCATAATAAATTATGGGTGACCTTAATCACCGAGAGAGACTTTTCAGTCTCAAATATTTCCCATTAGAAAATTTATGAATTCAGAAATTTAAATATATTCCTATGCTTTGCTTATAGGATTTTTTAGTATGATCTTATTATACGCATTTGGAAATAGCATATATGATCAGATTGTTTCGCAGATACTTGAGAAATTCAAAATTTGAATTGTTGAAAAGGAAACCGTAAGGATTATTAAAGAGAACAAGAGAGTTTATGCTCACATCAGAGATCTAACAATTTGGAGATCATTATTGTGTTAGACTCTTGCTTTTGGATGTCTATATATAATAAGACATCCTAACTCAGGAAATGACCATGAATAGTTATGTCACTTGGTTGCATATAGTTAAAGGTATTGAAAGACCACTTAAGTTATATAGTGACATAAGTTAGTCATATAATGCTTCAATAACAAAATTATAAGGTTCATTACCTTATAGATTATTGTTGTTAAATGATAGAACATGTAGAGACAAACTTCAATACGCAAAATTCTCTATTCTCCCCATCTGAGAAGAACTTGAGCCATAAAGATACCGGTTTGAGGAAGAACCAAATCAGCAGTTGTTTTTTGTTTCAGATCACCTCTCTCTGTTTACCGTTGCCATTGAAAGGGCTGTCATGAAAGTTTCATCCATGTATTCCTAATACCCTAATTCCTAACATCTTGATAAATCAAACATGTTGTAGATCCGTTCATATTCATGTTCAATGTTTTGTCTGATTCCGCTATTAATTCATGATTGTTGAACATGTTTTATGAAATCTGTTTTTATTAAAACCTAAATTCTTAACAGTTACTGGTTTAGAAACCCTTTTGGAAAAAGCTCTAATTACTTTTTCAAATAATAATCAAGAACAAATGCATGCCTTGATACAAGAAATGGACTGGGAAATTGTTCGTCAAGAATCTACAAAAGATCCTAGTAGACGCAGTCGATTGTACGATCACGAAGAAGTATATGATGTGCTGAAGAATAACATGGTGAGAGAAATAAGCACTAATAGTAATAACTTCCCATCATAAATTCAATATATCTCTTTTGATTTTGAAATGCAGCAGCATCAGTTAGATTATATGGTTCAATTTACTTACAATTATTATTGTTCAAATTAAATTTCAATTATCAGGGAAGGCATTAGCCTAGATGTGTCTCCCTTCCATTGGAGTGCATATCCTTTGAAGTTTCTACCATCAGCTTTTTCTCCTGAGAAACTTGTTGAGCTTTACATGCCAAACAGCCGCGTTAAAAGATTATGGGAAGGAGTGAAGGTGTGTGGCTTGAAATATATGACTTTTAATTTGAAGGCTGCTTCATGTTCACGCATCTATTTTATCTCTCCAAAAACTTGTCAATTTAAACCTGGTTTGGTGTAAAAAGCTTAAGAGTCTTCTAAGCAATACCCCTTTAAATTCTCTGAGAATTCTCGAGCTCTACGGCTGCTCAAGTCTCAAGGAATTTTCGGTGACATCTGTATAAATGACATACTTGGATTTAAGATGTACTGCTATCAATGAATTGCCTCCATCAGTTAAGTACCTAGGTAGTCTTATGAACTTGGAGCTGAGTAGCTGTGTGCGCCTTAGAAATCTTCCAAGTGAGTTCTCATGCCTGAAATCTCTTGGCCGTCTGGTACTTTCTGATTGCACGCTACTTGACACATCGAATCTGCATCTTCTATTTGATGGCCTGCGTTCTTTAGGATACCTTTGTCTCGACAACTGTTGTAACCTAACTGAACTCCCTCATAATCTTAGTCTGTTATTATCATTGTATTATTTATCACTCAGTGGAAGTAATGTGAAGAACATTCCTAAAAGCATTAAGCATCTTTCACAGCTAGAAACTCTTGACTTGTGCAAATGCATGAGCCTTCAGTATCTACCAGAACTCCCACCATCCATTGAAGTGTTGGATGTCACCAACTGCACGTCCTTGGAGACCGTCTTCACCTCTACTGCTATTGATGAAATACTACAAGAGCACAAGGTATTCATTTCCTTCAAAAATTGTGTGGAATTGAATGAATATTCCCACAATGGTATTATGTTAGATGCCCAAGTCAGACTAAAAGAGGCGGCCTATGTTGATGTATCAGCAAAAATAGAAGGGAGTAAGAGTGACCCTTGTTTCTTTTTTAAATCAGAGGCGACGTCGTCTTATCATTATCCACCAACTGTTATTTGCCCTGGAAGTAGAGTTCCTGACTGGTTTCACTATCGGTCAACTAAAGCATCGATAACCATCGAACTTTCAGTCTCACATTCTCCACAATCCAACCTATTTGGTTTCATTTTCTGCCTCATTCTTCCTCAATCATTACCAAATGAAAAGAATCGCAATTGGAAAATCGGATGTGAATGCTACATGGAAGGTGGTGAAAACATCAGAAACACAAGTATGTGCTCTTTTGCTACAGGATTGGTTTCAGATCATGTGTACCTATAGTATGATGAAAACTTTTGTTTTGACATGTTTAACACAACTGGAAAAAGTAGAACCAATGACGACTATAGTTCTTATAAACCAAAGCTTTCATTTCAATTGTTTGTTAAAACCGAGGATAAGTTGAATGTGGTGATTAAAGAGTGTGGGATCTTCCAACTATATGGTTCAGAATATCTTAGTTTTGTTGAAAAATTAGGGTTTGAGTTGGAGTTGGGAAATCAAGCAAAAAGATGTAGGGATATTTATGAGTTAGAATCAAGTGAAACAGGAACTCAAGTTGAAGGCTGTTTTGAGAATGAAGATGAACAAAAAGATACATTGCATCAAACAAAGAAACAGAAGGTACTATTTTTCACTCACTCAAACAAAGAAATATCTGCAATTATTAAGAATTTTTTTCATGCTATTAAGTCTTCTTCATAACTGGTCTAGGAATGACATATGTTGGCAATTTGTCTAAAACTTTATAAGGGAAGTTTTCATTGAATAACAAAAAAGGTTATATTTCTCTCTCAAACGTAACTGTAGACTTAGTTAAATGCTACTCCCTCCATCCCATACTGTAAATATATAATAACAAATCATGAGGTTGTTTAAATAACATCCTTTGAATTTTTTACTTTACACTTCACTCACTTTTAGAGGAGCCAAATTCCTACCTCATCACCTCAATGTATCACTCTATATATTCAATCAAACACTCTTATATATTAAACCCTGTGAAATATGTGTGATGTAGCTAGAAGAGGCATTATGCAGTGCTCAATGGTAGATAATGATATTGTTATTCATTCTTTTGTTCACCATGGGTCACAACCACATCATGTTGTCTTCTGTAGCAACAAGGGTGAATGCAAATGTAGGTGCTTTGAATGCTAGAGGTCGCATGATGTCATGGTCAATGATATATATTGGTGTTGCCATTGATTCTTTGGGTCACCATCACAACAATGGTAGAGTTAGTGTTGTCGTGAATCGCACTAGAGCTTTTGGAATGCATTAAAATTCTACTCAACATGTCACAATTGATGAAACAACAATGACTGTGTGCGTGTTATATGTCTTGGAGAGTTGTCTAATGGTTCAACAATTGAGATGTCTCAATCTTGGTTTCATGTATTTCACAAATATTGTACTCGTAAGTGGCTTAATATTAGCAAGACATATCCTCTATGTCACATAAATGTTTAGTTAGGAAAAATTTCATGTACAGACATTTCATTTATGTAAGAAATAGTGTCAGTAGTTTTCATTATTCTTGTGATAGCTTTTGTAACACATACATATATGGCTTCTGTAACAGTCTGTTTTTCGCTAAGATTATTTTATTTAATTATTTTATATATATGTTTATATGCATTTAATTGCTTGCTTGTGTGTTTGATTTGAGATTAGTAGATTTTGAGGCGAGAGGGGTATTTTAGTTATTTTTTAGCGAGGGTGTTTTAGTAACTTTAGAATGTAGAATATTTTAGTATTTTAGAGTGAATAGTTCTTTTTACTAAGTTAGTAGTAACTTGTGGTAACTATTTTTATATGGTAATTATTCGATATATATTTTAGCGAGTTAATGAGTTGTAACTTTTTAGAATTTGTTAGTTAGAGTTTTAGGCTCATTGTGAATATTAGTAACCTAGTCCATTGGAGAGTAGTATATATACTTAACTCATGAAGAAAAATTAGAGTTGGAAACATTTCACCTATTCTCATGACAATAGATAGAGTGGCTAGAGAGAGAAAGTAGAAAGATAGAGAGAAGAATAGAAGAAACGAAGAGGAAGAAATTGGAAGAGAAGAAAGCTGGGGTAAGGAGCTAGAAGAGGAGAGTGAAGCCTAAACTAGAAGATTTTGAAGGCTTAAGGTAGGGGGATAGTTCTATTTCATCAAATAAGCTATAATCTTCTTTTTTAATTATGGGTCACAATCACTTTTGAATGATTTATGACTTTGATGATTTTGAATGTTGATTTTCGTGCTCTAGTTAAGTGATGATTTAGAATATGTGAAATTTGTTGGAAACTTGTTATGAGTACTTAAATTTCATTGCTTAATTATGTTGAAGTGATTATTTGAAGTCTTTAGCTTAAAATGTTGAAAATGATGATGTTGTTGTTACTTGATGTTGAATTCATGATGAATATGTGATAATTGTTGTTGGGTATATGTTGGTGATGATAAGTTTAAATTGTTGTTATTGTTATGTTGTGTTTTGATGAATTAAAATGTTGTTGTTGGAACTTTGGTGTTTTATGTTAAAACTAATTGGATTGTTGCATAAGCTATTTTAAGGGTTGTAAAAAGAGCTTATTTGATGTGTTTGAGTCTTGGATTGTGACTTTAATTGTTTTGGGAAAAAGGGGAATCTAAATAAGCACTTTTGGGGCATTTTGAACGAAAATCTGAGGCCAAAACACACCAAACAGGTTTTTTCGCAGCACTGGGCGCCCAGTTACAGAGAGCCAGCGCCTAGTCGTGATGCTCCTGGAGCTAGGCGCCCAGACAAGAATAACAACACATGTTGTTTCCCATTTAGGTGCTTGGGGGCGACACGTGTGGTTCCTAGGCGATCTTAAGGTGATGTTCTTTTGCTGTTTTGATGAAAATTCTTGCTGGAACATAGGTTGCTTGAACTTATATTGGCTTTGTTAAAATGGAGACGAACTTGAATTTGAAATAAACGGACAACGATTTTTCTTACGAGCAATGATGATATTATGACTTGTCTATTGTGATAATGGACTTAGATGAAGCATGTAAGTTTGATAAAGGACTATAATATCATCAAACTTGGTTTTTGGTAAAAAAAGATAAAAATAGACTAAACTTGGGATTATCATAGATGAACTACGGTGCAATTAGACTTAATAGTTTGCAAATGACTTATATTCATGATAATATAATAGATTATGATTGAATTGAGGATTTGTATGCTTGAGATATGATGCATTGTATGAAAATGTCAAATAGACGATTTTGTGAAAATAGACGAATTTTGTCAAAATTGAGTTTTATGATTCCAAAACTTGTAAATGAATTGCATTCAAGATAATATGATAAAATAAGGATGAACAAAGATTAGTCGGTGTATAGTAGGTTGGTGATCATGATTGGTGAATTGTTTTCTATTTGTGAATGGTGTTATGTGAAACGATGAATGTTTCTTTGAGGTGATAAAACTCGATGGTGACTCTTTGTTGATTATGACTTGTTTAATTGTGTGGACGTAAATACTTGATAATTCAAATGGTGGTGAATTGTTGTCTATATTATATGATGGTGAAAATTGTATAATATAATTTGGTGATATGTGCATTGTCGAGTCTTTGCTTGAAGTCCATGCATTTCATAGTCATGTTAAGTCTTATGAAGAATGTAAATGGAGGTGCACTTTTACATTGCTTTGGTGAAATAACGTATTGGAGGTGTACTTTACATTAAGTGTGACTCGTACGGTAAAATTATCTCTGGATTCCAGTTGGTACCACATGCATGTCGAAGTGTCTAGAACATTTCATGCACTTGAAAATTGGTGAAACGTGTCATACATGACTATGTGAATCAGTGATTATGTGCATCGGTGAACTTTGGTGAATGTTGTAAGTATGTGAAAAGGTGATTTTGTATATGTTGTTTTATTGTACTTGTATGCTTGATGATTAATGTTGATGTGGAAATTCATTGTTGAATGATTTAATTAAGTGTTTATTGATCATTGGAAATGAACATGTTGCTTTACTTTCGTTTGATTATATATTATTTATGGAATATAATCTAACACCCAGTGGTCGTTTGGTTGACTGTCTGCCAATTTGAATGAATGGGTAGACGGCTTGCAGGATTGAATTGCTTTTGCTTGTGAGTTGCTTGAGGATTAGCTTTGGAGCTACCTCTTTTTCTTATGCTCGGGGTCTAGTTTAGGGCTCTGATTAGGGTGTCGAACTTACGTTATTTGCTATGTCTTTTGAGACTTGTTGCTCATTTATATTTTGAGATTTTATTTTGGTGATGAATTATAAGACCTATGACATGGTTATTGAGAATTGTTTATGTTGTTGAAATAAATTTGTATCATGATTTTTCCGCTGCAAGTTTTTGAAAGCATAGTTGTGCATGTTTAGAAATTAATTGAAGATATAACATCTAAACTCGGTGAATTCTAATGTGAAGGTTCAATTAAGTCTCTCACCGGTGAAACATCAAAATAATACCATTAGATTAAGTTGATGGCTTAGATTTGTTGGAAAATAAAATAATAACTTCTACCCATTTCCACACACAATACTGCTCCTTTCTCTTCCTCATGTTCACCATCTTCCACTTACCAAAATACACAAAATAGTTTGTTTTTGGAAATCAAACTATTGTAACATTTTTTCACGCTCCCCCGATTTGTAGTTTGCATATGTTAGGCAAGCTTCTGACATGGTGATCTTCAACAAAAACACCTTAATTATTTAAGCAAAAAGCCCATAAAAATGTACATGTCTACACATTGAAATCATAAACACATTGAATTCAACCAAATTTGAGAAAATATTAATCAACCTTTCCTTGTGTTGATGAAGAAGGAAATCGAAATCATATGGTTGAAATCAATGGCGAATGAACCACGACCACATTGAACTCAACCAATTTTGAGAAAATATAACTTTAACCGAAAAAACATAATAACCAAAAAGGAAAACCAAAGCAAATCCCAATCATATTTTATTTGATTTAATTCTTTATTGTACAATTTTGGAGATTGATACTGTGTTAG
>Ga0315914_1006904_pt1 | contig 15905 bp, 6 predicted proteins | sample MpolenodulesMG_FD_203920 | JGI IMG/M metagenome (GOLD analysis project Ga0315914, IMG submission 203920) | Medicago polymorpha root nodule microbial communities from Los Angeles, California, United States - elongated nodules | ecosystem: Host-associated > Plants > Roots > Nodule | place: USA... | reverse complement strand
ACCTAACTTTGGTTTTTAAATTTTAATCTTTCAACAACAACAATAACCCTCAATTCTCATATTTCAACTTCATCTTTTAATTAGCTCATCATCAATCTCTGATCACAATCTCACATCATAACAACAACATCCTACTCTAACCTCTTTACATCCCCACGATAAAAACATAAACCCTAGAGATGAATAGATTCTCCCCCTTACCTCAAATCCGTAGAAACCTTCGGTTTGACTCAATGTTGCTGCACTAGGGTTCCGCTTCTCTCCCTCTGTTTTTCTTCTCCCTTTTCTCTGATTAACATAGCTGATTTCTAAACCCTAATATTCCTATTTATATTTGGGCTCACTATTCGCTATAATTGTCTTCCTTTCATACGCACTACTCTTTTACTTCTCCCCTCCCCCACTTATTATAATCTTGTTTCTACACCCACGACTCTTTATTTATTTTGTTAGGACACTCCTCCTCGTTCCTTTTAATTTTCTCATACCACCTCCCACTCCACGTCATTATTTCTATTTTCTCAACAATAAAATAATACTCAAGCACAAGCAGCATCAACAATAATATTAATCAAAACTCCACCTATCCAAACAAAAAAAGTTATTTTTTGAAGAAGTCAAAATGAAATATATTTCACCAAAGATAGCCCCCTCTAGCACAAGGTGTACCAGAGGCGGACCTAAGTTCAACAATTTACATTAGATAAAAAGAACCGAAAAAGAGCTAAAAATAAAATAGGAAATACGTGAATTATTCAATGCCTAGGCACAATAAGGGACTAAGCCACCAATTATGATGACTAAAAGAAATAGTTGTGTGATTTGCTTTCATCCACCAAAAAGAACGAGCCTTAATCTTCTCCAAGAGCTGAATAGTTGAACACTCATTATTATTAAAAATCTTGTTATTTCTTTCTTTCCAAATTTCCCAAGTGCAAGAAAACGAGATTAATTGCATAATGGAGCGTCGCGCTTTTGATCGACCAACTATATTGCTGAATTGAATAAAGTGATTTGTGATATCAGCATGATCAACCCCAGAAATTCCTAACCATTTACGAACAAGATACCAAATGGACCCAAAACAACAACAATCTAAAAACAAATTAGAAGCCATTTCTGGGTCATCGCAACCATTCACACAAAGTTGAGAATCATTATGAATAATACCAAGATGAATTAAATTATCTTTAGTTGTCAATCTATTATGGAAGAGCCACCACACAAACACCAACATCTTCAAGGGAACACCTTTATGGGGCAAATAATGGAATCCGGTGAAGTTGTACCTGGAGCATAGCTAGTAAGGAACATGTAGACACCACTAACTGGAATTTTGGCACACAGTAAAAGATGTTGAGCACGATGTCAAGACATCAGGAATGTCGAATGCAATGTTAAGACATCGTGACAACACAATTAACAAATAACAAGCTAAAAGTTAATGCAGAAAGTAAATGGCACAAGTTATTTGTTAACCCAGTTCGATGCAACGTCACCTATATCTAGGGGCATCTAAGCCAGGAAGGAAATCCACTATAATAGTATTAGTTTGAAGTCCTACGTAAACAACCTCTGGTTTACTTGCCTTCGCACCTAATCACAAGACACACCTAGATATGACACCCCTCTCACTTCCTCTCAATCACTCACCAGTGATAACAACAAGTACAATCAAAATGGAGACACACTCCAAGAAACAAAATCCACTCTTGCATAAAAGCTTATGAGTGATTCACAATTAAAACTCAACTATCAATCCAACTATAGCATCAAGGTGATACAAGAGTGGCTCACAAACAGCAATGGATAGACTAAAACCCTAATTGACGCTTTCAGAATTGCGACTTCAGTGATCTTCTTAGGTTTAACGTCTTCCTTTATATAGCTTGAGAATAGCATGGGCTTGATGAGCAATTCGGGCTAAACACGCTGATCCAATACGGTCTTTAACACAATATTCTGGAAGCATATATATATATATATATATATATATATATTGTTTCCTTAAATGTTTTGACATCATTCTTAGGAAACACGGCAAAGCTTAAACCAACCTTTACTGCTTCTAGAAAACACACGCTTCTTGGTCAACGCACTACGTGAATCATATATTCATAGAATCTTCAGAGATCTCACGCATAAAACAAATCTTCCAAAATAGCAAAACAAGGCACGCTACGATGTCGTACCAACATGTCAAGACATCTTGGTAGAACACTTGTTTTAATAAATGCGGTCAATCACAATATACAAACCTAACACTAATTGTATACCCAACATCTGAATCAAACTTCCAACGCACTTGATCCTCATGTTCAACCTGCAAAGACACAATTTGAAGTAAAGTTCTACATTCCCCTACCAATTCCCCTTCCACGCCAACAACCGACGTCTCCACTTCCACACCTCATCGCCCTCCATCCAATCTAACGAAAACATATCAGCTACCGATAACCACTAATGCTTAGACAAATAAAACAACATATGAAATTTATCTCGTAACGACAAATCACCCAACCACCTACCTGTCAAAAACAAAGTATCTTCCCCATTTCCAATCTCCCGACTATTATTACCTTTAAACCATCCTCCCGTCACGAGACCTACACCATTACGAACCTATACCATCTCCCTCCACTAAACAGACCCATCCCTCCCTCCACCGACTCCCTTTCACCCCATACCTTGAGCCCAATACTCTAAACCACAACCCTGCTCTATCCACAAACATCTTCCCACACAACTTACCCAACAAAGCATAATGAAACTCCTTAATCTGCCTAACCCCAAACCACCACCCTCCTTCCCCAAAAAAAACAGAATCCCAATCCACCCAAGAAACTTGCCTATGGCCCTCACTTTCCCAATTTTTTTTTAATAGAGATTAAATAAAGGAAACGATATGTGAGGAAGACCAGCGAAATACCTGAAGGCGTAAATAAGGAGGGATGACAAGACAGGATTTAGGAGAACAAGATGACCACCCAACGAAAAATTCTTGGATTTTCAACCTAATAGTCTAGCCTTGATTCTATGAAGCAACATATCCCAAAACTTCAACCGGTGCGCATCGCCGCCTATAGGCAACCCCAAATACAAAAAGGGTAACCTTCCAACTCGACAATACATTACCTTAGCTGCTTCAATCAACCAAGAATCACTAACATTCACCCCAACCAACAGACTTTTATGAAAATTAACCTTCAAACCCGACAAAGCTTCAAAAAGAAGAAGACGTGCCTAGCTTGCACATTAACCTAAGACTTCTCGTCCAAAATCAAAGTATCTCGACGAATTGAAGATGGGAAACAACAGGAGGGTCGGTCACACCCACATGATATCCTGAAAACAAATTACTCACTACCAGAGCCTCCATCACAACATGAAACCCTTTTGCAACCAAAAGGAACAGGAAAAGAAAAAGGGGATCACCTTGTCTCAACCCCTTTTCTAAAGGAAATTCATCCGTCGGACTTCCGTTCACCAAAACTGAAGTTGTTGCCGTGCCAATATATTCCTTTATTCATTTCCTCCACAAAGTCAGAAACATCATTTTTCCTATAACCTCATCTAAGTAACCCCAATCAATATAATCATATGTTTTTTTTCTTCTCGAAATCCACTTTAAATAGCAGCAACTCCTTTTTTACGTTTTCTAGCCTCATAAACAACCTCATTAGAACCTAGAATGTCGAAAAGAATATGAAGACCTCTGATAAAAGTTGATTGAGAATTCGATATGACTGTCTCAATCACCTTACGCAGTCTATTCGCTAACAGCTTAGACAACACCTTATACAAGCTGCCCACCAACGAAATAAGCCTAAAATTGATCAACCTTTGCAGACTAATTTTTTTAGGAATAAGACCAATAAAAGTACAATTGATGCCCTTCGTCAGCCGCGCATTCCGATGGAACTCCGATAAAAAACGCATGAAATCTTTCAACACATCCCAAAATTCTTTGATAAAACCAAAATTAATACCAGCCGCCCCAAGACTTTTGTAACTATCACTATAATATAGAGTACAGAAGTGCAAATCATCCATCTCAGGTCTCACATTACTTCGAGCTTTAAAGTGATGTGAAAAGTGATAAAATACATCATGACACACATTATCCACACCCTCCACCGACGTACCCCAACAAGAATAGAAGAAATATCATTACTTTTACGCCGTCCAAAAATAATTCCATGAAAATATTTTGAGTTAGCATCGCCTTCTCTTAGCCATTGTAGCCGAGATCGTTGCCAACATATACTAGTGTTAATACGAGATAGAGAGAACAACTCTTCAAATAACCCATGAAGCTCCTCCACCTCCGTAGCTAATAACAACGAATTCTCCCCTTTACCATCCAATTTTGAAATCTAATCCTTCAAAAATAAAAAAATTTCAGAAAAATTCTGGGAGTGATCCTGGTGCCAACTTTTTAGTGTCGCCTTAATCATCTTAAACCTTTCATTAATAACATAACCTCCCTACCCTTCCACCCGAAAAGACCTCCACTGATCGTGCACAAACAACTTGTATCCTTGAAAATTCTCCTAGCACTTCAACATACGAAACAGTTATGGTCCCTAGTTCTCCTCATCAACAGAAATCAATATCGGATAATGATTCGACAAACCTCTAATCTCGGCTACCTGAATGCAATTAGGCCAAGTTAGACATCAGGTATCCGATAACAAAAACTTGTCAAGACGACTCATAGAATGCCTCACCTCCCTTTTCTTCTCAAAACCCCCCAACCCCCTCACATTCCATGATAATATCTTCATTGAACACCCACCCCACTACACCCTCACCTGCTCACACCCTCAATTGACCCAAACCCCTGTGTTTCTTCCTTCAACTGGCACTCCCTCTCTCCCGTCACACCACCACCCCTCTTAAAGCAATTAAAGCATTTAAATTGCCTAAAATTCTAATATTAAAGAATTTTTCATTATCTCATCCAAACACACTCGTAGATCAAATTCAGACATAAACACAATGTATGAATTTTCTACAATATCCTTTTTAAGAAAACATAAAGAAATAAGCAGAAAATCGAGCTCACAAAATCTCCATATCCGTGAATTTCTTTTAAGATTCAGCTCCGATTATTTTCCATTAGAGCAAATCTTCTATGTGAATCAATCATATAACTAAGATCATGCGTCATTTTCTACTCTCATTGATGTAATCAACTAAAGGATGTCAAGTACATTTCATTATTAGCTTCATGCACTTAGTGAGAATCCAACTCAACATATATAAATATGAAGTTAAAATTTAGTGGATTGTGTCGTGGATTTAACTCAATCTAATTAAAATTGAGTTGATTACAGGAGAATTCACACACTACTCTCCAAAATCCAACGAAAGACATAAATTTATTATATTTAAACGCAGTAAAGTTCAAAGAGAAAAAATGGGCGAGTGTCTTAAGGTTCTTATATTAAGAAAAGGTTTTCTAGAAACCCTAGGCATGCCACAACATAAACCTATACATATTAAATAATTTAAACCGAAAGATAATTAGATGAATATAAATAACTAGTGTGACCCCACAACAGTCCTGAAAGGCTGAAACCCTTCATCATCATAATCTAAATTGAAAACACTCAAAAAGAACGAAACATTGTACATATACAAATCAAATTGTTATAAGCAAAGGAATCACGTGTGATCCTCTCTCTCGTTTTTTCTAATTCTTTTTGGTGCACTGAAATGTTGGTGCGATTTTAAAATTGATTCTGATGTTTCCTTCTCTAGTAAAATTTGGTTCTATGATATTTTGATTGTACATGTATGATAAGATTTTTGTTTAATATATATGATGATTACTACATACTTATATGTGTGTGCGCGTGTGATATTTTTTAAGTTAAAGCAAGTACAACATTTATTAGACTGTTTTAAATCATTAATTATCGGAAAACAAATTTTAAATCAATGAGGTATTTGTAAACTGTTGCGTTATGAAGAACTGTTTTATAAACAGAAACACAATTATTTTGTCAATGAACAGATTGCTTATACATATTATTCTCTAAAAAAAAAAGATACACTAATATTAATACAAAAATTGAAATTCTTTTATAGCTATTTGGTTGAAGTTTTTATTTAAATGAATAACATAGAGTTTTAACTTTTAAAAAATTTCTTTTCAAATTTAACATTTTGATAATTTTATTTTTTCTATAAATGTTTTGAAAAAAAATACGTTGTTTTTTAGTTATTACTAATACATGCATCAATGAAAATAGCTAAAATAATATTTACTTGTTTCATATATTTGGTTTAAATCATTTAAAATATATTTATTTAAAAGAAAAAAAATTACTTTTTTTGAAGCATATTTATTTAGGACCATTTTTAAAATAATATATAACTATTTATTAAATGATTACTACTCATTTAACTATTAATTAAAAACAACTCATACATATGCGTCTGCATTCTAAAGAGATGTAATATTTTACTAAAATTTACTAAATGGTAATGATTTATAAATTATAGCTGACCCTTTTAAGAGTTAGATATAAGATGCACTATTAAATACGAGACACCGGATTGGAAACTGCACTTCATGTCCAATTCCTCTTTTGAGATATCACTTTATCTTAAGGTAGAGTAGCAATACGTACTTTGATTTTTTTCATATATGTTATACTTCCTTTTCGAATGTGACAAAACGTAAGTGAAAAAATTGTACGTAAAGAAGAAAACAAAAAAACCATAATAAAGGAAAACAGAATATTAATAAACTTTTAATGTCATAAACTATGTTTATTCTTAAAAGATCATGATACTGTATCTAGGTGTGAATCCCTTTTAGAAGATAAGTATAATAAAGTATACAAAATATAAAAAAATATCATCATCAATTGAATTATCGAAACATAGTTAGATCTTCCGCTCACATCCACTTGAGTTGGATTCAAATTCCTATAACTTTTTAGTTAATAGAAAATAGATGTTCCATTTGTAAATTCTCGTTGAATTTTAATGGTTCCCTCTGATCTTACATGAATATATAAGTTCCTAATCTAAATTTATTTTAATAAAGAAAAACATAAAAGGAATATATAAAGTTTTTTTTTTTGAAAAAAAAGAATATATAAAGTTAACAAATAGTTTACGCACTAATACACCACAATTATTTTATTAGAAAGATAAGAAGTTGCCAAACAACTTGCCTCATCATTCTTTGTCACTGCATGAAAGATCTTAGATTTATAATATAACCAAAATTGATGTTTTATTAATTTATTATAACCTGAAAGACATGGTGCCAACATCATCCACAAGCACCATCTTTACAAACATGATAAGAAAAGACCACCTGTCACACTTAGATGACGTTCAAGGCTGCGAGACCCATAATAGTTGAACATAAAACTTTATATCTAGGAAAATGCTAGGGAACTAGTTAGCATTTTTTTTGGGTACATTAGTTTGCATTTTTTCTCTTTAATAAAAATAAGTGGGGGCAATTCCACATCGAATAGGAGATAGTCTGATAATGTGTTTTTAAGTGGGGGTAATTATCATCTCACAAGCCAGTTTTATGGTGTTGTCTTAGGCTCAATCACAATTTCTAAGAGGTAAAACAAACAAGCAAACTAGTGACTACTCACAACATAAAAAGAGTAAGCCACAAAAAATCAAATCAAAGATGAAAGTAGCTAGGTTTTTTTCCCCTTAACCCATCGAAAAGAGAGCAATTTTACTTTGTCAACAAGATAGTGCATCAATTCTTCCTTTTGCCGAAAGATGCGAGAATTTCTTTCCTACCAAATCATCCGAACACAAGATAATCAAATAAGGTATAATAACATTCGAACACATTTCGAATGATGCTCTGGATGGATCAAATCAAAGCCTTACCAATGCGACACTAAAGATCCACGAAAAAATATCACAACACAGAAAAAGATGATCAACACTTTCGATCGCTCCACAACCACACACACATAATTGAAAATCAACCGAAATAATTCAATGATGAAACAAATTATCCTTGATGGGAAGATGGTTATGGAACAATAAAGTTTTTATAGTTATTATGTAATTTAGAATTATCACACATTTTCCTTAAAAAAAAACTTATAATATATTTTGGATTCGTAATGCAATTGTCTTCGAAAATTACAAATATATATAAGGGTGAGTCTTGATATTATAGTCTTTATTATCAATACTTCTATACTATATATAAAGAGAATACATGATTTTAGGGTGATTTTTTCTCTTTCAATTATACCCTTAAATAAATTTGTCTATAAGAATGTTATATAACGTGTGTAATTCAAAAAAGATAAGAATTTATATTATATTTGTAAAAAAAGAAAAATATATAGTTTGTAACAATATGAAAGTGTAAAATATATATATTTATAATTTTAATCAAAATCAAAATAATTTTAATCAAAATGAAGATTTCATAAAAACTAAAGTTTGTAAGTTATACACATTAGTACAATGAGAAGAATGGACATAAGGACACAGAGCTCGTCCAGTAAGTTATACACATTAGTACAATGAGAAGAATGGACATAAGGACACAGAGCTCGTCTGGACGCTATTATTTTACAATCAATAATCATTTTTTTAATCTTTTTTTTAGTATTAAATTTTTGAATAGTTTAAATGAGTTAATAGTGCAATTGTATATCTAGAAGTGAGAATGCCTTATATGTCTTTCATAGCATGCATTACACGGACACAATTTTAAATGAAAATGTTTTAACACACATAAACAAATAAAAAACTTTAATAACATTATTTAGTTATATTCTCTTTTATTTTGCTTATTTGTGGGTGCGTCTAAATAATTTTGAATTAAAGAGGTGTCAAAGTAAATAATTGTGTCATCTATTTATCATTTTTCCCTTTCAGATTCCTTTTTTGTTTTACAACTTTTCTATTTTCTTTTTTTGTTCTTTCATGGTTTTCCTTGATTGGTAGTTTTAAAGGTTAAATAAGTTTTTAGTTCCTATGAATATAAAGGATTTTGTTTTTAGTTCTCATAAAAAGAAGTGGCGGGTTTTGGTCCTTATAAATTTGTTTAGCACATAGTTTTAGTCCTTGTTAAATTAAAATTTATTTAATTATGTTTAAAATTTTAAATTTTTGATTGATTTTTTACAAAATTAGGATTTTTTAACAAGTAATAAATTAAATAAGAGTTTTATTAAACAATCAAAATTTCAAGAAAAATCTAATGAAAATTTGGATCTAAAAATCAAATTTGAGCTAATTTTTTACGAATGAACTTTTTATAATGTTTTAAACAACAAACATAATTAAACAAATTTTAATTCAATAGAGACAAAAACATATTCAAACCTAATTTTAATTGACGTACCATCCAACATTAATGCAAGATTTATTACAGGTATGTATATCTTCCATTTGAAACTCAAACATTGTGGTTGTTAAAAACATCTCAAGCATGTTGCTGGAGTCTAATTTCTTTAGTTACAATTTGGTTTATAAGATATAGTTTACTTGAGAATTTCGATATTATTGTTAAAAACATTCATGTGAGTTCAAACTCAAGATTTTATGTCCTCGTGAACTTAACTCAGTTGATAAAGACAATGTATAATATATAGAAGGTTTGGGGTTTAAACCCCGAAAAAAAAACTCAAGATTTCATAATAGTTTTCAAATGATACTTATCGGTTTGTTTAGGGTTAAAAAAATATTTCTCATCTATTAACCATATAGCCCATCAGTCCCCTTTTGTCTAGATGCATAAGCCCTAGTGACAGGTGTCCTAAGACAAATCAGATTCCTCTTTGGTCTTTTGTTTTTTTTTCACACTTTAGCATCAATATTTTCTTTTTGTCTTAGATGAAGTGGTAATTTACTGAAATTAAACTCACACAACTGTAAGATTTCGGGTTCGAACCCGGGTCACGACGTCCGCCCTTACAATTTCAGCATTTGTCAGTTGAGTAAAGACTTCCGGACACTTTAACATCAATCTTAATATAATCAATTCTGGTTTAGTTGCTTAGTCGAACATGTCACCTAACAGCTTAACACATTCTCGAGTTTCTTTTTTTTTCTTCCCTTTTTAAATACTTGGCATTACATCATTGAGTGATCTCAATCTTCTAACCCTCTAATCAGCACAACATTTTTCTAGTGATGATGAAAATACCCTTCCAATCCTCCAATATCAATAATAGATTAAAACGTTTAATAATCTAAATATAACCAAATAGTAACTAATTTTATTTTATTCAATGTTATCATTTCAAAATTTTCATTTATAATCGGTTATGTAGTCTCTAAATTATTTTAAAAAAATTAAAGTCCGATTTTAAATTAAAAAATTGTAATTAAATGTACTAATATTTTTTTTATTAAGTTCTTCTGTCACATATATGATAATCAAAGTGTAATATAAGAACATTGATATAAATTTGGTAAGTGTACCAAAACTATCGAAGTAATAATTAAATTCATATCCGCAAGGACCGTTGTTAATTTCGACTAAACAATTTCGTTAAAATAAAAGATGTATTAAATTTATGGGTTGCCCTAGGCAGTTGGGTTTGGTTGCATAAAACTTAATACAAAGTAAATAAAATGGTTTGATAATTGGATTAAAACAGATGATTAAGTTGGTGAATCCTCTACTGCTTTATGTGAAATGGCTTATCTCTCTTTACTCTCAACACTTATTTATTCTTTACAATGGATTAACTAAGTGGTTTTGATCAATCTCTTGACTCAAAACCCTTTCCTAAGTTATAACCATTTAATCTCTTAAACTGATTGAATAATTGCGGAAGCATGGTGAGAACGTTAATCCATAAGTCATAACTCGCAACTTCCTATCTCTAGTTTCATATGTAAAGTCAAACAGAATTACTATTTCAGGTTTAATAACTAGGGTTAGTAGTCAACTACTACCTATGGTCAATTAATGCGATCGGAAGAAGCTAGGGTTAGTAGTCATATAAACAATCATAAGAAAAACATTAAGCTTAAATAATTTTGAATAAAGACCGAATGTTATTGATAATAAAGAGAGTTCGCTACATGGTTCACATATCACAATAGATTCATCATGGTTCAATCAACTGAGAAGATTAGCTACTAATAACTAACATAATCAAAGACATAGAAATAATAGAACATACATAAATCAGAACCAACTATGAGTTGGGTGAGATCCACTGCGTGTTCTTCAGTTTCCTGGTGCCGTCTATGCTATGTTTTTGTCTCCAAAATTGCACACCTAATCTTTGGTTGCTTCTGACTTTTATAGAAAGAATTTTAGGGTTTCAGAAAGCCCACCATCGTGCCACGTTTCGCGACCATCGTGACACAATTTGCTCATTAATCCTACGTGGTAGCAAACTTACTCAACCATTGTGGCACGTTACACGATCCAACATGCCACAATTTTTCAGTAACATCAGGTAAATTCCACGCTTCAAACGTGCCACGATTCAGGTCCATCGTGGCACGATTTCTCCAGTAGCCAAAGTTCTTGCATTCTTCTCCAATTTGTGCAAGACTTCTCTTTTATGCATCTTGAGCTGATTTGACCGTGTATACAAGCATTTGACTCTCAAAACATTACAAAAAGGACACAAATATGACTAAAATACTAGTGTTGACGTACAATCATCACAACCACAAACTTGCATCATTCCTTGTCCTCAAGGAATCTACTTGTGAAAGAGAAAATAGCAGTAATATAACATCAACCCCAAACTTAAACATTTCACACAACCTAGATAACTTAACTCCAAACAATTTTTGGGACATTCATTCCTAAGGCCTTATAGGTTTGTAATATGGCTCGTCACCGATTAAGGGGCTATACCTAATGGCTCAATTTGGCTTTACAAAGGATAAATAACATATAATTCAAGGTAGGCTCAAAAAGGCTCAAGGTACCAAGCACTTTGCCTTAGTGTGTACAAAACAAGATCAATCAACAAAATAAAGAAATATCGCAAGTTATAGAAACAGCAGTTGCATGGAACACTCATATATGTAAAACTGAAAAAATAAAATTTAGGCTATGGACCTTACAAGTTGAGTTATCTGGGAGTTGTAGCTACCTATATCCTTTTGCCGTACACTTCCTTTTGCATCCATTTTGCATCATCCTCCTTGAACTTTTTGAGATATCATTGGTATAGCACTGTTATGAACCGGTAGATTTCCACAAACAAACAAATTCATTAATAATAAACCAAGATGAGCATTACAAATAGGGAATAAGAGATAATAAAAGACTGACACGGTAACACAATGACAAAGACAAGTTATTGAAATAAGAAAAATAAACTGGTGTGGACTTTGATTTTTTTTCTCTCTCTTTTTTTTCGTCCATTTTTTTGCTTTTATTTTTTTGCTTTTTTTTAACTGAATAGAAATAACTGCAAAATAAATAAACATTAAAAAAAAAGAATGGGTTGCCTCCCATCAAGCGCTTTCTTTTACGTCATTAAACTTGACACCTTAGCCACTATTAGGGCGGCATATATGACAAAAAGAACACATTATCCTTCTTCTTCCTCTTGTTTGGTAGGAATTCCATGAATTTCATACAAAGTAAAAGATGTTCCCGTGCTCCAACTGCTAATCCTTTGGAATTTAAACTCTCCCAACTTAGAGAAGGATATGCATCAATTTGCACATGAGTGATTTCTTTAACCCCTGTTGGTTCAGACTTCGAGAAAAGATCAACACTTCTCATTTGTGGATTTTCTTCCACCACAACCTCGTGACACTTAGTCTCCATCTGAACCAACTTCTTTTGAGACTCATATGATTTCTCAACAAGATCACTACACTGAACATCAAACTTCTCAAATGAAACTTGATTTGACATCAAGAAATCATCCAAAATATTTTGAATTTGAGTATTGTAATTGATATTGATCACCTCTTTCTTCCCTTCACAATCACTACCTGGTTGATTTGCCTCATAATGATCACATATCGCATTTAATCTTGAGATTTTATCGTCCTAATGCTGTATCTTGCGAGATAGCAAATATTTTTCATACTCCAATCCAACAATCTCTTCTGTGTCATAACGGCGTAACCTGTCTATCATAGCTGCAAAACTTGGATAAACTTTTTAGCAACAAAGTACAACGAGATAAACATGAAAGGATCAAATCAAATATTTTTTTCAATATATAAACAAAAATATAAATGACAGAAATCCTAAATAATAACAAAATTGTCTCGTTAAAATAATTCAACAGTCCCCGGCAATGGCGCCAAAAACTTGATATAAATTTGGCAAGTGTACCAAAACTATCGAAGTAATAATTAAATTCGTATCGACGTGGACCGTTGTTAATTTCAACTAAACAATTTCATTAAAATAAAGGATGTATTAAATTAATGGATTGCCCTAGGCAGTTGGATTTGGTTGCATAAAACTTAATACAAAGTAAATAAAATGGTTGGATAATTGAATTAAAACAAATGATCAAGCCGGTGAATCCTATATTGCTTTATGTGAAATAACTTATCTCTCTTTACTCTCAACAATTATTCATTCTTTACGGCAGATTAACTAAGTGGTTTTGATCAATCTCTTGACTCAAAACCCTTTCCTAAGTTATAACCTTTTAATCTCTTAAACCGATTAAATAACTGCGGAAGCATTGTGAGAACGTTAATCCAAAAGTCATAACTCGCAACTTCCTATCTCTAGCTTCATATATAAAGTCAAACATAATTACTATTTTAGGTTTAATAGCTAGGGTTAGTAGTCAATTAATACCCAAGGTCAATTAATGCGATTGGAATAAGCTAGAGTTAGTAGTCATACAAACAATCATAAGAAAAGCATTAAGCACAAATAATTTTGAATAAAGACTAAATAAAGATATTTCGACATGGTTCACATATCACAATAGATTCATCATGGCTCAATCAATTGAGAAGATTAGCTACTCATAACTAACATAATCAAAGATATGGAATTAATAGAACATAGATAAATCAGAACCAACTATGAGTTGGGTGAGATCCACTGCGTGTTCTTCAGTTTCTTGGTGCCGTCTATGCTCTGTTTTTGTCTCCAAAATCCCACACCTAATCTTTGGTTGCTTATGACTTTTATAGAAAGAATTTTAGGGTTTCAGAAAGCCCACCATCGTGACATGATTTGCTCATTAATCCTACGTGGCAACAAACTTACTAAACCATCGTGGCACGTTACACGATCCAACATGCCACGATTTTTCCAGTAACATCAGGTAAATTCCACGCTTCAAACGTGCCACGATTCAGGTCCATCATGGCACGATTTCTCCAGTAGCCAAAGTTCTTGCGTTCTTCTTGTGCAAGACTTCTCTTTAATGCATCTTGAGCTGATTTGATCGTGTATACAAGAATTTGACTCTCAAAACATTACAAAAAGGACACAAATATGACTAAACTACTAGTGTTGACGTACAATCATCAAACATAATCGCAAAAATACATTATTTCAAGGACCTAATTGCAATATCTTTAATTTAGAGACGTATTTAAAAATATCAAATTGTTTAGGGGGCTACAATAATATGTGTGTCTGTGTGTGTATATATGATCATAGATTTAAATATCAATAAAGGAAAGAGACAGTGGGAGAGAGGGAGAGAGAGGGAAAGAAGGGGAAAGAAAGTAGAGAGTCATGGGAGAGATAGGAAAGTGTGACGACGAGAGAGAATAGAGATGTAGGAGAGAACAAAGAGAATAGTGTTTAGAGGAGGAGGGAGAGAGAGTAATGATTCTCTCTCTCTCTCTCTCTCTCTCTCTCTCTCTCTCTCGTCTCTACTTTGATATTCTCTCTTTGGTCCCTTTATACCTCTTCCGTATTTGCTATGTATTATATTATCTTGTATCCCTCTTTGAGGAAGATAACGAAAGAGAGATACACAATAAATACTCCTTCTCTCATCTCTCTGCCTCTCTCTTATATCTCTTTCTCATATTTTGTCTCTTGTTTCTTTCTCTTATCTCTTTCTTTCTTTCTCCAATATGAACATGATAAGAAAGAGAGACGATAAAGGGTATGGAAGGGATATAATATATAGAAGGGAGAATCGATAGGATATATCGAAGATAGAAAGAATAAAGAAGAAATAGGAAGAGAGAATAGATCGATAATAAATCCTCTATTCATAAGAACATAAAAAAATTCGTCAAATCATATAGACGTGTCGATCCCATGAATGGCATGAATTCAACAAAGTCAAGATTAATCATCAACCCTCGAAAATTCTTTGGATGATTCTCAATGAGCAAAATAAAGTAATAGCCTAGATTGTGTTGGAACAAAATGTGTTTAACATTACCCTTTGAGTTTTGATGATAACAAGGTATTAAAAATTGTCAATTGGATATGCTAATATTTGTTCAAGTGTGCAGGACCATAGACAAAAAATTTCAATGTCTTATTCAAGCATAGGTTCTGGAAGAACAAATGAGAGCAATGGATTAAACAAGAAGGAAGCTTGAAGTTCTGAAGAGTAGAAGTTCTGAAGACAAGAGGTCCAGAAGAAGCTGACGTCATAAGAAGCACTCTCCTCATCAGAAGCTAGTTCACTAGAAGCTAACGTCATCAGAAGTTATGAAGAACATCAGAAGCTGAAAGATTGAAGCTTCTAAAAAGTTGTTCAAACAATGATTTAATCACGTCTATCATTGCAGAAGACTAGAAGAATGTAGCAACGGCTATTTCAAATGGATTTGAAGGATTTGGATGCTTATTCTTTGGAGAGAGTTGAAAAAGGACATTTGTACGAAGTGTACAACCACTATCTCCACTACTCTGTTTTTATGTCTGCTAGTACAAGAACAACAGTTGTGCCTGCAACGGTGTTCCTCCAGACTTGGAATGGATTTGAAATTGCTCCTTCATAGGA
>Ga0315914_1006901_pt1 | contig 15908 bp, 8 predicted proteins | sample MpolenodulesMG_FD_203920 | JGI IMG/M metagenome (GOLD analysis project Ga0315914, IMG submission 203920) | Medicago polymorpha root nodule microbial communities from Los Angeles, California, United States - elongated nodules | ecosystem: Host-associated > Plants > Roots > Nodule | place: USA... | reverse complement strand
ACATCACAATATTTTCACATGGAATAGTTGTAATATCCAATATGTCATCCATTAGATATCGTAACTTATTAATCATCTACTAAACCATTAACCACAAATTTGAATGTAATTAACAATGATAATTTGATGTTTAAATCTAGATGTAGTTGGACACTTGAAACAATCGTTGATAAAATTTTATTGTTAATAAAGTTTAGTTGATGGAGACCAACGAAGATTGAGTATAGTAGAAGAGGCTAGACTCCCACAACCCAACAAACCGAGGGAAATTTTAGCCGAAAAAATTGGTCACTTTTAGTGTCCCATATGCCATGAATTGGATTACTTCTAGTAGAGAAAACACATTGAAAATAATAAAAAAAAAGTTTAGTTGATGGTTAACGAGTTATCAAATTTTGATATACTCAATAATTATTCGTTATTGAACTATGTTAACCAAACTATGGAATTTAGGTGTCTTGAATATATGATCAAATAGAGGGCATGTTGCAGCATCATATAAACAGCCACATTCCATAAGCTAGCTAGAAAAGGAGATTTTAAATACCAAACAATTCAACAAATGGTCAGCACATTTTCAATTTGGAGCAAGCAAATCGCACATTTTCAATTTGGAGCAAGCAAATCGCACATTTCAATTATCCCTTTAAAGGACCAACTTGTAACAAAATAAACTTAAAAGACCGACTTGTTATAAACATCGAACTTAAAAGATTGCAGAAGGTATTTGACCTTTATAATACCAGTTGAAACTTAGCTTTTACAACAGGAATTTATTTAGAATCACTGAGTCATACTAACATAAAATTACACATATACAACACATTAGTATTATATGCTCTCTATCTATATAAAAACTAAATTCTTTAGCACATTTTTAACAGTCGCACTCTATCTTGCCTCTAACAATGAGATTGAAGCTTCATTTACTGAACACCCTTTAGATGAAGATCCTGTGCTGATTGTATTATTATTAATATTATTATCTCTTCCTCCGTAGAACCCGGGTTCACTTGGTTTTGGGAGTAATTTTTCACCCTTCAACATAAAAACCACAGATGACATGTTAGGCCTATTTTCTGGTAGCTGTTGAACACACAATAGACCAACATGAATAAATCTTATTATTTCTGAACATATTGCCTCATCATATAATATGTCAGCCATTAACTCCTCTGGCCTGCCTTCAATCCACAGTCTCCATGCCTAAAATGACATCAAGAGTAAGCTCAAGACTATAAAGTGGATTCTGGTTGATTGATTTATCTTTTACCATCCAGAAAATTTATTGAGACAAAAAAGGGATAACTATAAACTAAATTACTTACATGACCAAGAAGGTTTTGACGATGAAGAGGGTCATGAAATCCGCGATTCTTCCTACTGCTAATTATCTCAAGTACAACGACTCCAAAACTAAAAACATCAGATTTTATTGAGAAAGATCCATGCACTGCATATTCTGGAGGCATATATCCACTGCAAGAGAGAACATTGAAGGTGGAAAAATATAACATTAAAAGGGGTTGTGACATAGCTGAAATGAAGGTTTAAATAGCTTTTCAGTACTTGTAACACACAATACTAGTAAAACTATTTTTGAGGATTTGGTGCCTAAAAAAATTCTTATCAGCAATAATGCGTAAAACATAGAAAACAATCCTTGTAATATTTGTCGATATTGAACTTAGTCCATTTATAGTCCCTATTCTAAGGACTAAAATGCATATGGTCTACATATTCCAACATGGACAAATATTACCAAAGACTAAAACCAAAAAAATGAGGACAAAAAACAATCTTTCTGATATTTTAGGAATTCAAGCTGACAAAAATGTTTCACAGAAACTAAAACTGAAAAAGATGTATATTAGATACTAAAGAGCTATGTAAGCCTTAAATTGAAATGAATAAGTGAAAATTACTATGTTCCCATCACTCTATTTGTATTAGCCTCCGCTTGGTCTCCCATAAATGATCTGGCTAAACCGAAATCGGATATCTTTGGGATCATATCAATATCAAGAAGAATATTGCTTGTCTTGAGATCTCTATGTATGATTCTTAATGTAGAATCTTGATGGAGATACAGCAGCCCCCGAGCAATCCCATCAATAATTTCCAAACGCTTAGTCCAATCTAGTAATTTGCTCCGTGTAGTATCTAACAGATTTCACATTCTTAAGTTAGCATGAGAACTACATTTTGACAAAAGAAAAATTGAGATAAATAAATTTGGTTGGTGTGAAAGTTCAAACCAAAAATAAAGCAATCCAAGCTTCTGTTGGGCATGAATTCATAGATCAACATCTTTTCATCTTGTTGAATAGAACAACCAAGGAGTTTTACAAGATTACGGTGTTGAAGTGTTGCCATCAACTTTACTTCATTTTTGAACTCCTCAATTCCTTGCCCTGATGTTTTAGAAAGCCTCTTAACAGCAATCTCTTGGCCGTCTATCATTACGCCCTAGTCATATTTTTGGAAATTTTAGTACTTAGTACATGGTGAAATAACCGGATAGATAAACTAACATGATATCCAAGACTATACCTTGTACACTGGTCCAAAACCACCTTCTCCCAACTTGTTTCTGACAGAGAAGTTATTTGTTGCATTAGTGATGGTCGAAAAATCAAATATTGTAGCCAAGTCACCATCTTCCTTCTCCTTGTGCTTCCAGAGAAATAACTTTTTTATACACCCTGAAGTAACAATTTAAGTGGTTTAATGTTAAAAAAGTAAAGGAACACATCAATCAAACTTCACCCTGAAACAACTTTTTATACACCCTGGAGATTTACTTGTCATAACTTTTGGCTTACCAAGCTTCTTTCTATACACTGATGTGACCAATACAAGAACGTTTAGTCCTATAATGAAGGAGCCTATAATGAATGCAATAACTCCTTCAAGAGTCCCAGCAAGCTTCCGTTTCTGCTTATTCTGTTTATGATCTGAGGGTTGAAGTTAATGTCAGTCAACAAGCAGGTAAAGAGAACACAACTTCCATTTGGGAGTTGATTCATGATCATTTAGAAGTATACACTTACTTAAAATTGAAAAGAGAATTTAATAGTGTCATGTAATTTCAAGTTTTCAAGGATGCTTAATAATATCAAGACAAATGGTGAAATATATAAATTTATGCTATATATCTAACTGAAAAGGTAAAATATGTGATAAGAAATGAAAATACCAAGTTCTGAAGATGCCAGCCGTATGTAAATGTCTTGTCCTAGGTCTTGATGTTTTCTCATGTCCACAATGTCGTCAAACCAGAGTAAGCAGCCACTACCACCAGCTCTGATATCTAAAGTTGCATATGCAGAACATGAACAGTTTTTCAAACACATTGTCTTACATTCCTCAAGGCTCAAGCTTTTATCAAACCATGATGCTGACGTATCTGGCAACTTCATGTTTGTGTACGGTAAAAATCCATCTCCATGGAGACAGTTTAAATGTGTTTTCCTTACGCACCCACCAGACCAATCTGATGCCTCCCACTTCAGTTGAAATTTTGGCATGAAACCTTCCAAACATTCACATATTGGAAAGTCATTAATATTGCAGTTAGCGTTGATACCACAAAAGGCATAAGCATCACACTGGTCTGCAGGACGTTTGGCTAAAGCCGCCCAATCCTGTGTCTTATCTGTCCATTGTAAGCGTTGTGATATTCCATTTGGGTCTAGCACCACTCTAGTAATAATTAAACTGCTCAAAGTTTCATATTGGTAAGAGATTTCTTTGTCAGTGAACATTACTGAGAAATTCATGACTCTATGCACTCTTTGCCAAGAAACACCAGTGAAAAGAAATCCATTCCATGACCCTGCTCTATACAGAAATATTGCCGCCTTTGAAGTAACCAGTTGAGGAAAACCATGTGTATCTATTTTATACGAACACTCACCTTCAGCAGGATCTTGAGGGCTTCTCCAAGATGTGAGATATCTATATGGACCAGTAACTAAATTACTTTTCAGCTTCATTCCAGGAAGGAAAGTGTTACCAGGATAGTCAAAACTTTCCCACAAAAAGTTCTGAGTGCTGTTTACATCTTTCACAACAAGGTTTCCTGAATCCAACAACTGCACAACAATTGTTTTCACTGCCGCAGTACTTGATGAATTGGAGTTCCAGATGTCACCTTTGGAGCCATCAAGAATAACAAGACTTCCCTGATCAGTGAGTTTCAGCATTGCTGTTGAGTTTTGTACAGGGGTGTTTCTATTGGCAACCCACACAACAGTCTTAGGTAAAATGCTGTTATACCATATACCAAAGTATTGGCGTTGTGGATCTCCAAAATTGAAAAATCCTGCTTCGAAGGTTCCAATAGCAGAAACAAGGGTTTCATTATATTGGATATACTGATTTGGAGTAAGAGTTTTCAGTTTAGATAAAGCGGGCATGGAGCAAAATAAGAAAGTACACACTATTAGCATTAGCACCATATTATGGTTCTGCATTCTCTCTTAGTTGGTTTGTCGTCCTCATTTTCCTTTTATCAACTTCCATCAAGATGAGTCAGTCCAAGTCTTTCCATGTGCGCAATAATTGATGCAAATGCAAAACAAAATCAACAAGTTTGTGGTGTATAATCTAGCCTAATCACCTTAAATCTTGGTATGTTGACCCAAGTTGACTGATTCGTTTTCAAGTCAAGACCTTCTAGTGTGCCGTGTAATACGGATGATGGAAATGAAAGGGAAAAGGAGGGACCAAAACTATCAATGTTGCAAATTGACAATTACCATCAGCACCTTATGGTTCTCCATTGTGTTTGTGTGGGTTTTCCCTGCTTTCTACTTTCTAATATCATGTTAATTTTTTACCTGGCTTACCAAGCTTCCTCTAAAACCTTTCACTTGCCCATTTTTGGCTTGCGACCATCCCTATCCGTCATTGACAACATTGTTTACTTCAAATAGAATTAAGATATGTCATGGTTGGATAAACAACTTATATGCAGCTTATAGCATAATAACTTATGTATAAGCCTTTTTTTGTGCACAATTCAATATTTGACCCGAAGACTGATACGGGAGACCAATCCCACCTTCCACTAGCCGAGGGCCCGGTTAAAGTCAGAACAAAGTTTTGTATAAACTTACCCAACACAAGAATTTTTGGCACCGAGAGATTTAAACCTAAGAGCAAAAGAGGAGCATACTCCAGGTCCCAAACCAACACCATCAGGTCAACCAGGGGTTATTTCTACAGTAAAAGATAAAATAAAGTTTTTTGTATAGTTATAAGTTGCCTTCATAAGCAAAAACATAGTTGTTTTCATAGTTCTCTAATACGGTCTTACAAAACTTATGTCAGTAGATAAGCTCAAATAAGCCACTTCTTGTCCATATGAAAATGATGTAAGGTACAAACAACAACAACAAGAAGCATGTGATATAGTACAAATTAAAGTCTTATTCAACTTTAAGTTTGCCTGTGAAATGGGGTATTTGGATTGAAACATCAACAAAAACAACAATGACTATTATTACTAGAAACAACAACTTATCATAAACGTATGCATGTAGAGACCTCAACCATACAGTGATCATTGAATTGGTATGTAGTGTATAACACAAACGAATTTTCAAACGATAGAAATAGAATTTTGATTTTTAAAACTTAAACCTTACGCCACAATCTTTCATCTTCATTCTCACTCAAATCAAAGCGTAAACCAGTGGCCGCCGGCGTCGTTGCAGCTGAGATCAAAATTCTCGGAGTCGAGGAATGAAGCAACGAATCCAATGGAAGGAAGCTAAGAAAATGCGGAGCCATTGTTCTTGCTGCAGAGTTGAAGAAATCTTCCCGCTATAGTGTAATATCAAACAATTTTATGATACCGTCTTAAGTAAATATGTTTTTTTTATCTCTATTAATATATCAATTTCTCGTTTTAATCCCTCTAATATTTTCCTTCAACTTTTAATTCTCGTTCATAGTTTTAATTTAATTTTAGTATTTTTTTTTAATAAAATTGTGCAAAAATGTGTAGAATATTGTAAAAAAATTAATTTTTTTTAACAAATATAAATTTCATATTAAATTCATGTTTTGTTAAAAAAAATAATTTTTTTTGGATAGATTTTGAATTTTTACGGAAAATTTTATTCAAAAAATCGAAGTAAAAGGAGGGATCAAAAGTAAAAATGAAAGAATTTTTGCTTAAAATCGTAGAATTTTTTTAGAAGGACTAAAAGAAAAAGTTGATATATTTATAGAGACTAAAAACATATTTAATTCTTATTTTAATCCATCAATGAATTTCTTTTTTTAAGGAATTCATAAATAAATTTCTGTTTTTTACATATCTTTTTTATCTTTCTCAATAAAATATGAAATCCAGTCACGACGTCATATTTTTCATTACAAACAACAACTATTATAAGGAATATAGTTATCTCTGGGAGTTTAACTCAGTTGATAGAGATATTGTATGTTATATGCAGGGGTTGAGGTTCGAACCCCGGACACCACAGTTCTCCACATTTAAATGTGTGAGCTCTAGCCACAGGCTACTTGACCAAAAAAAAATAAAAAAAATAAAAAACGTAGTTTAATTTCCTTTATTGAAAAAAAATGAATATGTGACAAACAGACGGACGGTGACACGACTTTAATTGACATTCTTTAACAAAAAAAAAAGACTTACATTGACATGGCAAATGAAGGATAAGTAGCAAAGAGAGAGGCGGGGTTTAGTATTAGAAAGGGAAGTTTTTTTCTATGATGGGAAAGTTGCAAAAACAACCATAGATTTAATTGTATTTTAATTGGATGGCTGAGATGGAAGATTTGGTAATTGTTGCAACTTGTTGTTTGTATAAGAAAAAATCTGGCCCTACCAATTAATTAAATAATAATTTAACATTTGTCTGTGTATTGTTATTTTTTTTTTTTATGAATTCATGGGCCATAACAATTTGGTTTGGAATAATAATTAATCCATGGAATTTAATTAAATAATAAATAATAATGTTGCCATACAATATTATTAATTAAATAATAATGTTTCTTTTTGTATTAATTAAATAATAACGTGTGATATAAAATTTAATCTATGGAATGTTGCCACACGATATTATTAAGTGATAATTTTAAATTTAATATATTGAATAATAATTATGAATAGCATCTAAAAATAATAATAATTTGATTAAATATTAAAAGGGTTGTTTTCTTGCATCAGAAGAAGAGGAACAACAACGACGATATAACATAGCCAGAATTTCATCAGTGTCAACTTCACTTTCCAGAATTCCAATTTCAGAACAATTTCAATTTCAATTTTAGAACAACAACTTCACTTTCCAGAACAATTTCAGAACAACAACTTCACTTTCCAATTTTCAACAATTTTCAATTCCAAAGCTTTTACCTTTTCTATTCCAATCTCAAATTCCCTTCAACCCTTTTCAATTCATCCAAAAGGGTGTCACAGGATTCACTTCTTTGAGCTGTTCTTCTCCTCTAGAGAGAGAATATTATGATCGGAATGAAGGGTGTGTGTGTTATTGGTAATAAAATCTGTTGTTAAATAATAGATCAATGTAAAATGAAAGAAGAAGATGATATACTTCTGACTGGATTTGTTATAATTCGTCAGATCTCAGCTGTTGAAATGAAGGTGGAAAGAAACGAGTTTAAGCATTAGTAAATGAGTGAGGTAATTTGTGTTTTGGAAAAAATTGAAGTGATGCAATGTTAAACAGATAAGGTACATTAGAAAAAAACATACAGCATTAAAAAACTAATTTCATGTTTTTTCTTTTTTTGTTCAACTAGTTTATCCACGGACACTTTCCCATGGTGGGAAAAAACTGTCCATTTCAAGGCTAAATGCCACCAAGATCCGCAAAGAGAATACATATTCATTAGACGAGATGGACTGGTTGCAAAAAAAAAAATTGTCCTAATCCCTAATTTATATAATCTCTCTCCAATTGTATTGAAAACCCTAATATCGGATATTGAAAATGTCCAAACTAGTTTTGTGAGTTATTTGCTAATCTCTAATTTTTGGATGTTAATATCACGATCCAAAATTCAAAATCGTGATCGGCGAACGAACTAGAACATCCTAATCCGACAAGCCTGTTGATGACGTTTAACAACTTATAATTTAAACAATTTTCAAATTGACTTTCACTTCCAAAATAATATTCACTGAAATTTCGACAGAGTATCCTTTGTATTCAATATTTTCCAAGATATGAATCCTATCTATAAACTTGTATTATCAGCCAAAATCTCAAAGTGATATAACTAGATGTTTGTACAACTCAAAATAAAACATTTCTGGACCACCAATAACTGCAGATACATCAACCATTCAAATTATACATATAGCAGACCTACCAAAAGAGTGACATTGATATATCTTTAACTCTGCTAGAAGCTTTATATGTAATTGTCGTTGAATCTGAAGAAAAAAAAGAAAGATGTAAAGGGGTAAGTAACAAAGACTTAGTGAAGAGACAACAACCACTACCAACTAGAATGGAAACACACAAGGGCATGACCGATTATTTTTCTCAAATCTAATTTAAATTTACAAAGCTAATAACTGTAAAATTCAATTAATCCGCAATTGTTTGTACGCATGATAATTCACACAATTGTAAATATATCCACTTACCTAAGAATATTTCAAAAGAAAATACAATATTGTAAAGAGATGAAAATAAGATTACAAGCCTTTAAATAAAGTATTGAAGAAAATCCTAGCAAAAGGCTTTAAAGAAAGTATAGAAAACTTAATTTATTGAAAAGAATCAGAATGGGTGAATTAAGAACTAACTACATATCATTGATAGCTCTTTCATACTAAGAGTGATCTTTCCCTTAGTGGTAGCTTCATCTAATGGATAGATCTTGTCTCTCGACTTAAAACAAAATGTAAAACATTTTTCAATTAGGGGGTTTACATATCATTGGTAGCCCTTTCCTCCTAATAGTGGCCTGTCCATAGGGGTGGCTCCATCTAACAAGTAATTCTCCCTAAACGTAATCACATACTAGACGCAGCTAGGTCGTTGTCATTATAATCGTGATTCTCAAAACAAAATTCACAAAACTTCTCTAAAACCATATTTCACAACATATCAAACATATGTCAAAATATATACCATCAAAACTCAATTGAAAATCTACTACTTACAATCATAAGTAAATCCAAATCCAAATTCAATCCAAATTGAATACATATTAATATCAAAATCTTCAAAAATAACATAAATTTAAAAACCACACTTTACAACATATCAAAACTAGTTTCAGGAACATATAAAAAATAGAAATTATCACAATAAAGTATCTTCAGGAACATATAAAAGCTAGTGCACAAAATGCAATCAAATCTCCATTTTTAATCCAATACTTTATAAATCATAAGTAGCCTTAAATAGAGTATATCTATTTTTTTTTTTTAGGCAAAAGGAGAATTAAATTAAATAAAAGGAGAGATAAAAAGATTGGGGGAACATTAGACCTAACCCAGTACATCCCAAATGAGAATACATCGTGATAAACAAGACCAAGTGAACCATACCTAATCTATTCTAACAAAAATTCACTAATCACGGATGCAACCCAGTGAGCCTGTGTACAGGCGCAAAACCAAGTTACAAAAAATATGAAGAGCAAACATTTGCGAAAACAATAAGGTTTTAAAATCAGAAAATGGATCGACCGTCAACCCAATATCAAAATCCAAGTGTCAATATCTCCCCGAACAAGCAGCAAGCATAAAAATCTCTTTCGTGCATGAAGTACCAGAGTGTAGGCAGCCATGATGCCTTGAAACCTGCAGATCTCAATAAATATGGAAATATCCGTGAATCAAGGAAGACCACCAAAGACAACAAGTTTCAAACAGACGAGTAAGAACTTTGATCGAGGGATGAGTCAAATACGTTAGTAACCAAACTCTTTCGGGTTTTTGAATCACCAAACCCTTTCAGGTTAAAAGAGCCAACATAACCTTTACGGATCTGAAATCCCATCCAATCTCCTATCAAAACATAAACACATAAACATAAAAACAGAACATCAAACCAAGTATCCAAAAAATATCAATCACTTTGAAAATAAATAATGATGACGAAAAAAATGTTCAAAGGTTGTGTTTTCCCGATTTAATAAATACTTTGGTGATCAGGTGTGTGGTTTGTTGGAAGGTAATTTGGAATCTTGGCCTTGGTTTTCCTCTTCATGGTGGAAAGACATTACTTCTTTGGAGGTCTCAGTGGGAGTTAATTGGTTTAACAGAGAGATCTCGAAAAGGATTGGCAATGGGTTGAATACTAAATTTTGGCACGATTCTTGGGCCGGAATTGATCCTCTTCGAGTTAATTTTCTGAGGTTGTTCTCTCTTTCTAACCAAAAGGAGGCGAAGGTGGGAGATTTGTGGGAGTTGATCGATGGTGTTCAAGTTTGGTCCCTTGAGTGGCGTAGAAATATTTGTGTGGGAAAATGTAATTTTAGAGGATCTTCTCGGAGTCTTGGAGGAAAGGGGGCCAACGGAGGGGGACGATGTGTGGTGGTGGAATGCGGAGGATAGAGGTGGTTTTTTGGTGAAGTCGGCTTATAACTTGGTGTATGATTTGATGGCTACGACTACACATTTGATGAATTATGAAGAGGTGTCTTCCGGTCCATTTGGCAAAGTTCGGCTCCATCGAAGGTTGTAGCTTTCTCTTGGAAACTTCTTCATGATCGTATTCCGACCAAGATCAATCTAGCAAGGAGAAATGTTTTACCGACGGGTGAGTCCTTATTTTGCTCTCTTTGTGGTAGTGGTGAGGAAACCTCCTCTCATATCTTCTTGCTTTGTGAAGTGATGCTTAGAGTGTGGGAAAAGGTGTTCCGGTGGTTAATTTTAACTTCTTCATTCCACCTAATCTTTTTGTGCATTTTGAATGTTGTAGTGCGGAGGTTAGGAATAAGAAGTTGTGTAAAGGTTATTGGTTAATTTGGTATGCATTTATGGATAATATGGAAGACTAGAAATGATAGAATCTTCGAAGCCTATTAGTAAGTGTTGGAACAAGGTTATGATTTTATGTTGATTTTGAAAGAATGAAAAGAGAGAGAAGAAGAGATTGAGAATAAGGGTTTGAGAATAATGCGAGGGAGTATTATTGCTTTTCTCAATTTCAGTTACAAAATGAGATTAATGGTTTGATGATCAAATCACACATATCCTATCTTTACAAAAAGAGGGCATGTTGCAACATCAGTCATGGTTCCACATAAACAATCACATTCCATACCCCTCAAAAGAAGATTTTAGATAGCAAACTATTCTACAAATGGTCAACACATGTTCAATTTGGAGTACCCAAGTAAGCCGATTCCAGTTTGAGTAATGCTAGTAACACTCTCTTTTGAACATTCTCTCTAATACTCATTCTCTTATTGATTTAAATCATTGTGGGTCTCCACTTTTAAAATTAAATCCACACAAACTGGTGGGACATACATTGATTTCATCCAATAAAAGAGTGAGTGTTAGAGAGAGTGTTGCTAGCATTTCTCTTCCAATTTTCCATATAGAACTCTAATACATTGCAAAATTAATTGATTTATAATATACAAGTTATAACTTTGCTTTTACAACAGGAATTTATCTAGATTCACTGAATCATACTAACATAAAATTACACATATACAACACATTAGTATTCTATGCTCTATCTATATGTTTAGAAAAACCAAATTCTTTAGCACATTTTTAACAGTATTTCATCCATATAAATAATCACAGTCGCACTCTATCTTGCCTCTAACAATGAGATTGAAGCTTCATTTACCGAACACCCTTTAGATGAAGATCCTGTGCTGATTGTATTATTATTAATATTATTATCTCTTCCTGCGTAGAACCCGGGTTCACTTGGTTTTGGGAGTAATTTTTCACCCTTCAACATAAAAACCACGGATGACATGTTAGGCCTATTTTCTGGTTTCTGCTGTACACACAATAGACCAACATGAATAAATCTTATTATTTCTGAATATATTGCCTCATCATATAATATGTCAGCTATTAACTCCTCTGGCCTGCCTTCAATCCATAGTCGCCATGCCTAAAATGACATCAAGGTTACAAAAAGAGTAAGCTCAATCCTATAAAGTGGATTTTGGTTGATTGATTTATTTTTTGCGTATGTATGTGTGGAGTTTACTTTCAGTTATTATTCATGATGAGAATAAATATTCCTTTAGAATTTTTTACCATCCAGAAAATTTATTGAGACAAAAAAGGGATAACTATATTGTGTCATAAGATATAAAAACACATAAACTTCAAAACTTACATGACCAAGAAGGTTTAGATGATGTAGAGGGTCACAAAATCCGCGATTCTTCCTACCCCTAATTATCTCAAGTACAACGACTCCAAAACTAAAAACATCAGATTTTATTGAGAAAGACCCATGCACCGCATATTCTGGAGGCATATATCCACTGCAAGAAAGAACATTGAAGTTGGAAAAATATAATATTAAAAGGGGTTGTGACATAGCAGAAGTGAAGGTTTAAATACTAGTAACACACAATACTAGTAACACTAGTTTCTAGTATTTAGTGCATAAAAATTCTTATCAGCAATAATGCCTAAAACATAGAAAACAATCCTTGTAATATTTGTCCATATTGAACTTAGTCAATTTATAGTCCCTATTCTAAGGACTAAACTGAATATGGTCTACATATTCCAACATGGACAAATATTACCAAAGACTAAAACCAAAAAAACAAGGACAAAAAAAATCTTTCCGATATTTTAGGAATTGAATCTGACAAAAATGTTTGACAGAAACTAAAACCAAACACGATGTATATTAGATACTGAAGAGTTATGTAAGCCTTAAATTGAAATGAATAAGTGAAAATTACTATGTTCCCATCACTCTATTTGTATTAGCCTCCGCTTGGTCTCCCATAAATGATCTGGCTAATCCAAAATCTGATATCTTTGGGATCATATCAATATCAAGAAGTATATTGCTTGTCTTGAGATCTCTATGTATGATTCTTAATGTAGAATCCTGATGGAGATACAACAGCCCCCGAGCAATACCATCAATAATTTCCAAACGCTTAGTCCAATCTAGTAATTTGCTCCGTGTAGTATCTAACAGATTTCACATTCTTAAGTTAGCATGAGAACTACATTTTGACAAGAGAAAAATTGATATAAATAAATTTGCTTGGTGTGAAAGTTCAAACCAAAAATAAAGCAATCCAAGCTTCTGTTGGGCATGAATTCGTAGATCAACATCTTTTCATCTTGTTGAATAGAACAACCAAGAAGTTTTACAAGATTACGGTGTTGAAGTGTTGCCATCAACTTTACTTCATTTTTGAACTCCTCAGTTCCTTGTCCCGATGTTTTAGAAAGCCTCTTAACAGCAATCTCTTGGCCGTCTACCAGTACACCCTAGTTATATTTTTGGAAATTTTAGTACTTAAGAGAGAGTACATGGTGAAATAACGGATAAATAAACTAACATGATATCCAAGACTATACCTTGTACACTGGTCCAAAACCACCTTCTCCCAACTTGTTTCTGATAGAGAAGTTATTTGTTGCATTAGTGATGGTCGAAAAATCAAATATTGTAGCCAAGTCACCATCTTCCTTCTCCTTGTGCTTCCAGAGAAATAACTTTTTTATATACCCTGAAGTAACAATTTAAGTGGTTTAATGTTAAAAAAGTAATGGAACACATCAATCAAAGTTCAGAGTTCATTGTAAGTTGTAACTAATTCTGTCTGCAGCACTGTTTGAGTAAGTTAATCATAAATGCTTGAGATTTGCTTGTCATAACTTTTGGCTTACCAAGATTCTTTCTACACGCTGATGTGACAAATACAAGAACGGTTAGTCCTATAATGAATGCAATAACTCCTGCCAGAGTCCCGGCAAGCTTCAATTTCAGCTTATTCCTTTTATGATCTGAGGGTTGAAGTTAATGTCAGTCAACAAGGAAGGTATAGAAGCTTACTAAAAAGAAGAAAATGCATCTATAGAGAACACAACTTCTATTTGGAAGTTGATTTATGATCATTTGTTCATAGAAATAGCTCAGGTATATGCTTACTTAAAAGTGAAAAGAGAATTTACTAGTGTCATGTAATTTCAATTTTTCAACAATGATTAATAAAATGAAGACAAATGGTGAAATATATAAATTTATGCTATATATATAACTTAAAAGACAAAATATGTAATAAGAAATGAAATACCAAGTTCTGAAGATGCCAGCCGTATGTAAATGTCTTGTCCTTGGTCTTGATGTTTTCTCATGTCCACAATGTCGTCAAACCAGAGTAAGCAGCCACTACCACCATCTCTGATATCTAAAGTTGCATATGCAGAACAAGAACAGTTTTTCAAACACATTGTCTTACATTCCTCAAGGCTCAAGGTTTTGTCAAACCACGATTCTGACGTATCTGGCAACTTCATGTTTGTGTAAGATAAAAATCCATCTCCATGGAGACAATTTAAATGTGTTTTCCTTACGCATCCACCAGACCAATTTGATGACTCCCACTCTGGTTGAAATTTTGGCATGAAACCTTTCAAGCATTCACATACTGGAAAGTCATTAATATTGCAGTTAGAATTGATACCACAAAAGGCATAAGCATCACACTGGTCTGCAGGACTTTCCCAATTCTGTGTCCTATCTGTCCATTGTAAACGTTTTGATAATCCATTTGGGTTTAGCACCGCTCTAGTAATAATTGAACTGTTCAAAGTTTCATATTCGTAAGAGATTTCTTTGTCAGTTAACATTACTGAGACATTCAAGACTCTATGCATTCTTTGCCATGAAACACCAGTGAAAAGAAATCCATTCCATGACCCTGCTCTATACAGAAATATTGCCCCCTTTGCAGTAACCAGTTGGGGAAAACCATGTGTATCTATCTTATACGAATACTCACCTTCAGCCGGATCTTGAGGGTTTCTCCAAGATGTGAGATATCTATATGGACCAGTAACCAAGTTACTTTTCAGCTTCATTCCAGCAAGGAAAGTGTTACCAGGATAGTCAAAACTTTCCCACAAAAAGTTCTGAGTGCTGTCTGCATCTTTCACAACAAGGTTTCCTGAATCCAACAACTGCACAACAACTGATTTCACCGCTACAATTCTTGATGAATTGGTGTTCCAGATGACACCGTTGGAGCCATCAAGAATAACAAGACTTCCCTGATCATTGAGTTTCAGCATTGCTGTTGAGTTTTGTGCAGGAGTATTTCTATTGGCAACCCACACAATTGTCCTTGGTGATATGTTCTTGTACCATATACCAAAGTATTGGCGTTGTGGATCTCCAAAATTGAAAAAACCTGCTTCAAAGGTTCCAGCAGCAGAAACAAGGGTTTCATTATATTGGATAAACAGATTTGGTGTAAGAGTGTTCAGTTTAGAGAAAGTGGGCATGAAGCAAAATAAGAAAGTACACACCATTTGCAATATCAGCTTATTATGCTTCTCCATTGTGTTTGTGGGAGTTTGTCTTCATCATTTTCCTTTTATCAAATTCCATCGAGAAGACTTAGTCCAAGTCTCCTATGTGCGTGCTAATTGATGCAAATTCCTAACAAAATCAAGAAGTTTGTGGTGTATAATCTAGGCTACGCACCTTAATGCTTGGTATGTTGACCCAATGTTGACTGATTCGTTTTCAAGTCAAGACCTTCTAGTGTTACGTATTAGTAATACGGATGATGAAATTTGTAACGCCCGTTTATTTTATTTTTTTGGTAGAGTTTAGAGTCCTATTTAATTGATTTATGTGATTATGTGATTTGTTTATTTAATTAAATGGTTTTATTAATAGTTAGTAAGAATAAGATAGGAA
>Ga0315914_1006899_pt1 | contig 15911 bp, 11 predicted proteins | sample MpolenodulesMG_FD_203920 | JGI IMG/M metagenome (GOLD analysis project Ga0315914, IMG submission 203920) | Medicago polymorpha root nodule microbial communities from Los Angeles, California, United States - elongated nodules | ecosystem: Host-associated > Plants > Roots > Nodule | place: USA... | reverse complement strand
ACTTACTCTTTAGAATATTTGTTCCTGAAATATAATAACTTGCAATTGAAGTAAAATAATTCTAAAAAGGAAATAATATTAAATAAAACGAAATCGAATCTAAATAAAACGGACTCAAATAATATATTAAAAACACTAATTTATTGACTCATCAACAATAAGAGGAGAAAAAGTTTAAATATTTTCTTTGGTCCTTTTTATATGAGACAAATATGTGAATAAAATTTGATGTATTTAATTCATATTATGAATATAATACATCAACTTTTATTAAAAAGAATTAGATGGAATGTATGTGGAAACTATTTGTAAAAAATAAATTTATATATACAGTTAATATATTAAATAATTACACCGATCATTAATCATATTTGATTTTAATCAATATTACTTCTAAAAGGAAATTTTTTATTTACTTATCAACAAAGGGTAGATATAACTTACTCATCTGAGCTGTCACAAATTAAAGTTGTCTTCCACTATCTATATCATAAATAAGAGAAAACAATCAAATGATTTTGATTAGTGCAAACACAGATGGGTAAATATGATTTAAATATGACTTTTTTAAATGTAAAAAACTCGAAATAAAAGTAATAAAAATTTAGATCTAAATGTATTTTTTGAGGAAAAGATGTAAATGTGTTTGTTAGCTCATTTTTGAATGATTGAACTTTTATATCGTTGTATGTAAAAAAATCATTCAAAAAATATATAATGAGTTAACGATGTAGACGAAAACTACTTACAAGATAATTACGTACGGATTAAATGTGTCATTTTATATATACTAAAAATGGCTATATCATTTGTTGGTTGTACAATAAAACTTGATTCACAAATTATTCGTGACGAAAAACATAAATTGTAACATCTTAATGTACAAAAACAAAAATTATTTTTAAAGTCATCGTAGTGAGGTTAATTTAGTGATAACTTATAGATCAATACATCATAGGTAAGCATGTACAATTTCATATTCATGATCATTGGGGTGCATCAATTTTTTAAAATCTAGACAACATATTTGACTGTATTTTTCTTGAAATTTAATCATCAATATAAAAATTGTAAGAAAAATCTCTATGCGTTACAGTTTTCGAAAATGATTTTTTTTCCCTATCCTTGATATATTTATTTGATTTCACACTCCAACACTTGACAACAAACTCAGTTTCATAAACTAATAGAAAAAAAAGTGTAATTAGAGATTTAAAACACTTATTTTCTGTGTGTGTATGTATGTAGAAAGTATCTCATATATACCTAATTTCTTACCATTGTCGTGCTCCTAGAGTTTTGGTGTTAAGAAATTGCAAATGGTGTAATTGTGTACTGCATCGAGATCGCGGATCCCAAAGGTTGATTTTCCTCCCCTTCAAATATTTCTTTGCTTTCATTCTCTAGCACTCGACAAAAAACTCAATTTCATAAACCAATAGAAAAAATATGAAATTGGTGTTTTAAAACAGACTTGAAATATAGATGGTGAAACAATCTCATACCTAATTTCTTATCATCATGGAGCTCCTGGGGTTTTGGGGTTAAGTGATTGCAAATGGTGTATTTTGTGATACAACGAGATCTCATATTCCAAAGGTTGATTAGCATCCTCTAGGAATATTTCTTTTCTTACACACTATGTAATTCGTCACTAGGATCAAGTTCATAAACCAATATAAAAACATGAAATCGGTGATTTAAAACACCATTTTGAGATATAAATGAAGAAATTATATCATACCTAATATATTATCATCGCCACGCTCCTATGATTTTGTCATTAAGAAAATGCAAATGGTTTAATTTAAGATACTATCAGGTTGAGAAAAATCGATGAAATTCAATTTCAAGGATGTGAAGCGTTTTGATAGGCGGGATGTACATAAGAAATAAAAAATAAAATGAAGTGAAAGTATTTAAGAATGATTGACCCCTTTTCGCTCATATGGTGTTGGATTAAATGATTTATTTATTATTTAGTTTCTCAAAAGACTTTTGGCCCTTACCAACCTCCCTAATGTTTTATGCATCAATATTTAAAATTAATTTTATTAATTTAATAATTTTTTTATATATTTCTATATTTATTGTCATTAATTTATCAGATTGACAAGAATCATATGACTCCTTTATTTTGAATATGAAAGTAAATCAAATTAAACAAATGATATACAACAAAATATGTTAAAATTAAAAAATCATAAATTAAAATAGAAAAGTGGAAAAACTTGTCAATTTTTAAGGTAGATTATATAAATATAGGTGGAATTAGTTACTATATAACCACATTACTAATAATAAATCATCTCTTACATATCTAGGGAGGAATTTCTAATTAACTTTCTAATACTGCATTGGTCTTCAAACTTCATATCCTTGATCCTTCGTGTGATGTCTTGATTTGTCGATTTACATGATTTCTCACTACAAAACACTCAAAACACTTGTGGAGTTGCATACTTTAGGATAAAAGTGAAATACAATGGATCGAGTGAAAACAATACAATATGTTCCTCAAGCCATTGACAACTCCTCTAACTCTCATCTTATTTGTCTTCAAATGCAAATAAAAGTACTAAAAACATAACAAAAAATATCATATGATGCTCCGTCATTAGGTACCAACATCGATAACCTTTGTGTTCATTTCAATAACCTAAAAAACAACAAAGACGGGTACCGGGCTCAAGTTTAGTATATTCATGGGTTTGAAGAATAACAAAACAAGCACAACCAAATACCTTAACTCAATTGTAATCTGGTGTATTATGAAAAAGACGCTCAAAGGGGGAGACATTACCAAGGACAGAGGAGGGAAGACGGTTAATATTGTGAAATACAGTTAGACATACTTCACCCCAAGCACGTTCAGAGAAAGAGGCTGAGATAAGCCTGGCACGAACCGAGTCAAGAATGTAATGATGCTTTCTCTCAGCACAATCATTTTTTTGTTATGTATAAGGACTAGAAAATTCAGACAAGGTACCCTGCTCACCAGGAAAAGATAAAAGTTTAGAATTATGGTATTCCATTGCATTATCTCAGTGAAAAACGTTGATTGTTTTAGAACATTGTGTTGTAATCATTTTGACAACGATATTCTCACACAAAAGGTGTTCTCCTCAAAAATGCCTCCAAGTACCTCCTCCATCTCCATTGTCCCAAAGCTCTCCCACCTTCGCCTCCTTTTGACTTGAAATTGTAAAAAGTCTTATTTACAAATGTAATTATTTGATCATATGTGTTTTCTAAAGTGATATTTTCTTTCCATCTTAGGTAATGTAATCTGAGTTGAAGAGGTTGTATGACACTGTCACATTCATGAAATCATTTTATCACTTTGGGAACAAGTACATTGTACTATATGGCTTACATTTTAAATATAACTAGCACCTCATGACAATGAAACAAATTCAATATAAGATCAAGGACTTCACAACCACACTTTAATCTAATATTTTGTAAGCAAGACGTCCTTACACTACTAGAAAAAGCAAAATTAGCGAGGGAAATTAGTGACGGAAAAAATGAAATTCCTCACAAATTCCTTAGTCGCAAAATTTAGTGACGGAATTAGAGAGAGATTTCACGTTTTCCCTCACTAAATATCCCGCACTAATTTTTGTTTTTTATTAGTGTTAATAACTTTATCCAAGTTCATGTATGAACAACCACCGATATTGGTGTTCTCTTCTGCTTTCTTCTTTAACTCTATGGCATTTTGCCTCATCTTCTTTCCTTCACCTCCCACCATCAATTCATTGATCACCTTCTCGACCTCCTCTCTCTTCACATTAGTATCAATTTTGATTCCAATCTCCCATATATTGCCGATATATCTACAGTTTATTGGTTGATCACCATAAAATGGCCAACACAACATTGGCACTACAGCAAGTACGCTTTCAACGGTTGAGTTCTGATGTGCGGATTAGGCAAGTGTACTAAATCGTTTACCAAGTAATAAAGGGATAAGTAGAGTATCGTATCCACAGGGACTGTTGTTTCGTCCAAACAATTCACGTTACTTATTTTTGTAAGTTTGACGATATAAAATATAAGGGTTAAAGAGTTACAATTTTTATTTGTTTGCAACAGAGCAAGTTTACCTGTTTGGGTTGCAAAAAAGTAAGCAGCGGTTAGGATTCTTCGAATCCCCTCTGTTTATATTGTTGGATATTAAGTAAAAGTAATGTCGTGTTTATTTACCTTAGGTAGACTATACAAGTGATAAGGTCGTTGGGACGTTTCTAACCTAATCGGTTTATCCCTTCGATGGCTAACTGTACTTGTTGATCACAGGATGATCCTTAGGTGCGGGGTCTTGTTAATTCAAAGGTAATTGAAACATAAACTTAAATTGGCATTCCAATTATGGTCACACTAACGTTATACGCGCGCTACGGTATAGGGTTATTAGTGTGCGTCATGTCCAATGTTCCAGTAGGTAAGCCCATCTATGAATCTTAGGACACTCATAGCACACCCTCTCTCTGCTCTTAGTAGTTCTACGAAAGGACAACCCTAATTTACGTCTACCTTACTAAGGGTTTTAAGATAATGGTTCAATAAAGCCTTATTCCCCGGAGTCTCTTGTTTCCCTAATTACTAACCAAATACATCCTAGGTTTGGTAGAACACCACTCAATCTTAGTAATATCACCTGCTAAGTACCTACAACTAGATTCAACTCTCTTTCAGTATCTTTCGCTAGTTAATAATCACTTACTTCCTAGACAGTTAGTTACTAGTATAATGCTATAAATATCAAGATATAAGCAACAAGATAGTAGTAGCAAGTTAGGCCCTGTCACAACCTAAGTACCTAATCTAGGGTTACGCTCCTTTGAAATAAATAACTAAATCAGGAACTTAATAGCGAACAAAAGAATAAATAATATAAACAACATATTATATTAAATAAATATCCAACAAAAATAAACAGAGGTTCATCTTAGAACTCTAACCTAAAAATATTTAGTTACACATGGTAACTAAAAACAAATTACTAAAAATAAAAACATACCCTAGAAAATCAAGGAGAAGATAGATTCTCTCCCGAAGCTCCAAAGTTGACTTCCTCTTGAACTGCCACAGTTCTGAACGAGAAATTCCGAATGAGGAAGGCTAGTATTTATAGTGGAGATTCCTAACTGAGTTTAGGCTAAAAATGCGGACTAAACCCACAAAAACGAATAAAATTACGCATGCGACCCTCACATTTGGGGCGCATACAGCATGCCTTAGGCGCATATAGCGCAAGTTTGCACCTGGCCTAGGTGCATGGCTGCTTCTTCTTGGACCCAATTTCTCCGATTTTCGTCGTTTTTAGGTCTTCGTCTTCAAATGACTTGTCTCGGAACTTGGGAACAGAATTCCTCCCTATGTAAAGTCTCCTGAGGCCTCTTGAATCTTCATTCTTGGTCTTCCCAAAGTCTTGTCAATTCTTCAGATGTTCTTGATTTGCATGATTTGTTCGTGAATTACTTCAAAAACCCCCTAAAATTGGTGTTTCAGGAAAACTAGAATTACATACTCAAATATAGAAAGCATTACAAAAGTCCCGAAATCATAGGCAATCATTCTAAAACTCCTCCTTTTTGCTGCTAAAACCTACTGAAAAACATGCTAGAATAACGTAAGATGACCTGTCATCAAGTTCCATCCTCAATGAGTCAAGAATCCACCAATTGAAGGGTGGTTCAATACTTGCTTTTGCGGACAACAGCTTGCGATTAGACCTCTATCTGAAATTTCTTTCTCAAACTCATATGACAGAACAAAAGAGCCACCAATGACAAGGTAAGGCCTAATGATCCACAAAAAGGGTTTCTTAATATTGGCCAAAACACAAGAAAACTCTAACAATTGCTCTGGAGTCATAAATGTAATGCTGCCAAAACTCATAAACAACAGACTCATGTTCTTTTGATTGAAGACATTTGGTATCTTCTTTCCAAAGATTGGAACCTAAAGATGCCAAGTGATTGTGTGGAATTTGATTTAGTAGTGAAGGTAAAGGTCCAATGGTATATAATGAAGGGAACACAGAATATAGCGCATTCATTACATCACTCTCAAGTTCATCATAACCGTTAAAGATAATAGTAGAGGCTTTGTGAAAGCTATCTCCACTTCAATGACAAATTCTAAAATGGGATCTTTTCGATCTTCAACCCTTATTAAGTTATGCAATTCTGAAATACAGTCTACTTCGGCATCTTTTCGAGGCTTTCTCACAATCATAAAAGAAGTTAATAGCTTACTAGTAACTCTCTAACGCTTTCTTACACACTTTTTTTACTAGTTAACATTTATGAGTCTCGTCAAATTATGTGGGACCCATGTATGTTAATCAGAAAGAGTGTTTTGAAAAGGGTTTGTCAAAGAGTTCATTTCTAATATTATTCATATACAGACATAAAGTGTAATTTTGAGTAGAGTCACTGCTTAGTGACTCATTATCAATATTAAATTTTATGAATCCAACCATTAAATTAAAAGTTCTCATTGAGTATATCTACTCGTCAAATTGCTATAAGGTTTTTAATTACATACTCTCATATTACATAGCTACGAATGTTAGATTTATGAGAGAGAGTTATCACAAATTATTACCTTTGAGCTTGGTATTAGACCTTTGTCAAACAATGTACGAAAATGGAAAGTAGTTAAGAAGTTACATGCACTAGTTGGTGAAAAGAGAAGGATTGGGAGTGCATTCTCTTCAGCAACTTGTATGGTAAATGGCATGTAACAATCAGAAACTAAGCAAGTAACTGGTGGAATTAGAGAAAGAATGTTCAAACTTGAGGCAAAGACTGCAAAACTTGAGAGTTTTATTTGTAACTGCAAAGGCAAGATTATCTTGTGGACGAATAAGTCCCAACCTAGTTTCTTAAGACAAAGAAATAAAGAAAATAGTTGCACATAAGGACTACTTAATCCTAACATAATTACAATATAAAATACAATAATGAGAGAATCACAATATATCGTAACACGCATGAAGGATTTCTTGGTGAACCTGACATGAAATTCGTAGAAGTATTGAACCAGATCTAAAAGGTATATTTAACTGTTGTGACATTCTCGGTGTTTTCTGATGCTCGATATTTGATTTCTTGCAGGTCAAAAAAGAGTACACAAACTCTGTTATTTCCTTCATTTCAAGCCACCAAACATCTTTTTTAAATCCGGAACATTGGACACACAAACACTATCCTCAAATCTATTTCTTTTCTTTGAGCAACGGTTTTTCTTTGCTTCTTTAAAAATCGACCATCGGCTTAATCTTACTTTACTTGTTCAGTCAAGTTACTTATAATTTTCAGCATCTATATGTGTATAATTCATATTTTAAAAGTGATTTCTATTTTGCATTTTCTAAACGTTGCCTAAGAGTTCCTTTGTTATAGGAATTTCTTATTTATAATTTATTTTTGTTAAAGGCATATATATTGTACGGGTACCTAGAACAAGACGGACAAGGAAGACAACATAAAAAATACAACGGTGCCTTCTATAAGCGGCACCACACCAACATAACACATCCCCAAAAAAGTGCCGGATAAGAAACATCTGATACAATACTCACAGCAGCCGAACTGTAGCTGTCAACAACATAACAAGAAGAAAAATATCAGCCGAACAGCAATGGAGGGAGATCAGACATAAGCATAGCCATAGGCAGCCCCACACCAAAAACTACCACGCAAGAGTCTACACTTGATGTCTCAGCCCAACACTAACCCCACGGGAAAAGTATAGACAAAAGCCATCCCTTTTCATTTTCTTAAACAATCTTTTGGGTTCCAAGTCTACTCATAAATAGAGACAGGGATCTATTTTCAATTTACTTTAACTCCAATATGCCATGATCGAACTTTTATCTCTTCCACTATTTCATCAACCGTCCGCACCCTATTGTGATGAACTTTTTCGTTTCTTGCCCTCCAAATCACCCAAAGCGCGGCATGCCAAATTAGCCACGCGCCTTTACGGATTTTCCTTTGCTTTGCATCATCCGACCAACACACCAAGTGCACAAAATAAATTTGGTGGAACTCCAACCATCTCAATACTTTTTGCCACACCTTGTCAACCACATTACAATGAAGAAAGAGATGGTTAGATGTTTCTTCACCCAAATCGCACAAAACACAATTAAGGTTAGAGTTCCGGTCCAACACATTACGAATTACAAGGTTCGAACGCGTTGGAATACGGTCCAAAAGGAGACTCCATGAGAAAGCCACCACTTTCGAGGGAGCCGGACTCCTCCAAATGAGACCAAACACCTTTTTCTCCAAACTATTTAAATTACCCTCTAAAACCAACAACTTTTCAACCACCGTATAAGCGGATCTAATAGACAAAACGCCATTTTCCCGATCTCCAATTCCACGAATCCTCCGTGTCAACCCCACTTAAGACTCCAATAATTGCTAAAAGATTATCAATTTGCTCCAACTCCCACACAAAAGGTGTTCATCTCCAAAAAGCCTCCAAGTACCTCCTCCATCACCATTGTCCCAAAGCTCTCCCAAATTGGCCTCCTTTTGACTTGAAATTGCAAAAAGTCTGATTTACAAATGTAATTATTTGATCATATGTGTTTTCTAATGTAATATTTTCTTTCCATCTTAGGTAATGGAATATGAATTACATAAGCATTCATGAAATCATTTTATCACTTTGGGAACAACTACATAGTTTAAAGTACAGTGTACTATATGGCTTACATTTTAAATATAACTAGCACCTCATTAATTGCATAATTTTTTCTTGACAATGAAACAAATTCAATAGAAGATCAATGAATTCACAATCACACTTTAATGTAATATTTTTTAAGCAAGACCTCCGTAATAACTTTGTCCAAGTTCATGTATGAACAACCACCGATACTGGTGTTCTCTTCTGCTTTCTTCTTTAACTCTATGGCATTTTGCCTCATCTTCTTTCCTTTATCTCCCACCATCAATTCATTGATCAGCTTCTCGATCTCCTCTCTCTTCACATTAGTATCGATTTCGATTCCATTCTCCCATATATTGCAGATATATCTACAGTTTATTGGTTGATCACCAAAAAATGGCCAACACAACATTGGCACTCCAGCAAGTACACTTTCAACGGTTGAGTTCCATCCACAGTGAGTCAAGAATCCACCAATTGAAGGGTGGTCCAATACTTGCTCTTGCGGACACCAGCTTGCGATTAGACCTCTATTTGAAATCTCTTTCTCAAACTCAGATGACATAATAAAGGAGCCGCCAATGACAAGATCAGGCCTAATGATCCACAAAAATGGTTTCTTGCTATTGGCCAAACCCCAAGCAAACTCTAACAATTGTTCTGGAGTCATAACTGTTATGCTGCCAAAACTCACATAAACAACAGACTCAGGTTCCTTTGATTCAAGCCATTCAAGACACTTGGTATCTTCCTTCCAAAGATTGGAACCTAAAGATGCCAAGTGATTGTGTGGAATTTGATTTAGTAGTGAAGGTAAAGGCCCAATGGTATATAATGCAGGGAACACAGAATAGAGCGCATTCATTACATCATTCTCGAGTTCATCACAAGTGTTAAAGATAATAGCAGAGGCTTTGTGAAAACTATCTCCCACTTCAATGACAAATTCTAAAATGGGATCTTTACGATCTGCAACCCTTATTAAGTCAGGTAGATCCTTCAGTCGAAAGTTCTGCAATCCTGGAATACAGTCTACTTTGGCGTCTAAGCAACTCTCATCTGCTTGTCATAATTATGGAAGAAATCAATAGCTTGCTAGGAATACACTCTCTAACGCTTTCTAACACACTTTTTTTTTCTGGTTTACATTTATGAGTCTCGTCAAATTATGTGGGACTCGTGAATGTTAATCAGAAAGAGTGTGTTGAAAAGTGTTTGACAAAGAGTTCGTTACTAATATTATTCATATACACACACAAAGGGAAAGAGACAGGAGATCAAGTTACTTCAAGAGTAATATTGTGTAGAGTCACTGCTTAATGACTCATTATCAATATTAAATTTATTCAATCCAACCGTAAAATTAAAAATAAAAAAGTTCACATTGAGTATATCAACTCGTCAAATTGCTACAAGGTCTTTAAACTAAATTATACTTTATGAAACAAATTCAAACGAACATACTCTCATATCTACGAATGCTTGATTTATGAGAGAGAGAGAGATCGCAAATTATTACCTTTGAGCTGTATTAGACCTTTGTCAAACATTGCACGAAAGTGGAAAGTAGTTAAGAAGTTACATGCACTAGTTGGTGAAAAGAGAAGGTTTGGAAGTGCATTCTCTTCAGCAACCTGTATGGTAAATGGCATGTAACAATCAGAAACTAAGCAAGTAACTGGTGGAATAAGAGCAGCATTGGCAGAGTCATGAAGTCTAGCAAGAAGTTCACCAAAGGGTTTGATGAAGTTCTTACTAACTGATTGAGAAAGAGATGTCAAGTCTTGACTAACATCACCATTACCTTCCATTGGAGTTAGACCATCTTGGATGGTCTCAAAGACAAAATCAGTGAAACCATCAAGAGAATTAGAACCTCTTGATTTAAGCAAACGGTTGTGATTGTATTCGGTATTGACAAAGGTTATGTGAAAGCCTTTAAGGTGAAGAAGTTTTGCTAGTTTTAACAATGGATTTATATGACCTTGAAGTGGATATGGAATCAACACAGCATGTGGCTTTTTATCAACAAAGTAACTCATCTTTGTTGAAACTTTAGTTGCTATATATTTGCTTGATAAACAAGGGATATAAACCTATGCCTTTATAGAAAAAATACAATTTTAAAGAGTTAAGGTAAAAAAAAATAATCCATAGAAACGAAGAACGTGCTGAAATAATATTAAAATTAAAGCTGGCTTTGAATGACTTTTTCTCTTTATTAAAAAAGCTCAACCTTATAATATTCCTCGCTCTCAAACTCGTTTAGCACACTTTAATAAAAAAATTATTGTAGCATTCATGAAGTTTTAAAGGTTGTTCTTTTTAGTCCTCAGAATTCGAGGATTAGTCTCCACAGTTGCGTACGAATGATACATTTAATTTACCCAAAATAATATATATATTTCTTCTATGATGTTTGATTTCATCTTTAAATGTAAGTGTTCACAAAATAAATTTTTATTGTACGGAAATCAATATAAAATATGCTATGCCAGTGGTGATCACAAAAACAAGGTAGTAGCTTTAACTTCAAATGTTAAAAGATGATTAATTAAAGGATTTCTCTCAACTATGTCTAGTCCAAAGAACTTAACTATTATGTGCGGCAAACAAAGTAAATTTTATTTAAAAAAATACTGAGACAAACCCCAAAACCAGTACATGGAAAACTTACTAGGTGAAGAGTCCTCCAAATTGTTTAGCCAATAGTATAATGGTCGATGTCATACCAGCTAGTGTTCTGCTAGTGGACTACTCTAAAATTAAATTTTACCTTATTACAAATCAGTTCTCATACAAAATATTAAGGGGAATTTCAATTTTAATGCACAAATCAGAATCTATGTTTAATTTTGATTTAATCAGGGATACAATTTCAATAAGTAAAGATATAATGACACACTTCATGAACAAATGTGCAATTCACCAATATAATTTGATGTGACATGAATTAAATATACAAATGCTCAATGATTGGCCATTTAACTTCACCAAAAAAGTCATTCTCATCACGTCATCATAGAATTTTTCAATTGAGAATTGGTTAATCTCTCAAAGTAGCAAAGATGATAGTTGAATCCTTCTGTCATTCATTTCTTTTTGTGAAAATTATATTCTCTTTTTATAATGTTTAATTCATCTTTAAATTTAAACGTGATCACAAAATAATATTTTTTATTGTGTAAATTTATATAAATATGTCATGCTACTAATCGTGACAGATAAAAAAACAAAGAAGTGAAGAACTAGGTTGTCATGCTGCTAGGTTGATTGATCTATATAAATATTCTTTCTTTCAAAAAAGGTTGTAATGTATCTAACAACACCATCCTCAACATGGTGCACGTTCACTCTATAGAGAGATCCACATGGGAATATATATATATATATATATATATATATATATATATATATATATATGTTTTTTCTAGAAGTCATCCATGAAGGTGTCTTTTAGCAATCTACACCTCAAGGTGTGATTTCCACATTTTAGTTATAACTTTGCTAAAAGACACCTTCATAAAAATTAGTTGGTGACTTTTAGCAAATGCTCATAAAATAACTTGCTAAAATACGCCTTCATAAAATGTATCTTCTAGCAAAACCTATATATATATATATATATATGCGCGCGCATTTGTTGTAAATATGTTAGCTAGCATTAGATTAGACATAATCTTATTAAAAAGAAATTGAATAGTGTTTTTTTATTTATTTATTTATTTATAAAAATACATTAATCAAGATCTTCAATTTAAAGGACCTTGCTTGTCATCACCAGAGTCGGCCCAAGGGCAAGACTATCAAGGCAATCGTCTATAGGTCTCACAAAGTATTTAAAAATCAATTACTTAAGAAAAAAAAACTCATATTCTACTATTGATAATAATTTACTTGATAAAAATATCTTATATTCTACTACAACTAAAATGATGTCCGTGTGAGCATGAGAAATTAACGTACTCATATTCTCACAGCAACTGGCTTTTAATCAACAAAATAACTCATCTTTGATGAAACTTAAGTTGCTGTATATTTGCTTGAGAAACAAGGGATATAAGCTTATGCTTTTATAGAAAAAAAAAAAGAAAAAAAAAAAAAAAAAAAAAGAAAGAATCGGTTGAAGATGAAATACAATGTAAAGAGTTAATCAAGATAAAAATAAATAAAAAATTCCATAGTACGAAGCACATGCTTAAATAATATTAAAATTAAAGCTGGCGTTGAATGACATTTTCTCTTTATTAGAAAAGCTCAAGCTTATAATATGGCGGATGCTAGAGTTTGATGGCAATGTCACACAAACACTTATCATGTACTATCAGTATTTTAATTAACTTCTATGCCTCCTCTCTTTTCATCTTCATTCCTTTCTCACATCTTGGTTTGAATAACATGGTTATGTTATTTAAAAATTAGAGTAATACGAACAAAAATAGTGAACCACCTTCTTCAACATATGATTTTTTCCTCCAGTAAAATTAATTAAACACACTGTCCTACAAAAACTTAAACTCGGCAGAATCTGCAATAAGCATACAAAAAATTGAGTAGCTAACAGGGAAACACATAGAGATACCTAGAGAACGAGGATCTAACAAGGATTGAAGGTGAATTCACAAGATTCATTTAGTAATCAAGTCTCGATGTCAATTCATCTCTTTTCTTCTCATCTTTGCAAAGCTTCCATGACAATGTGAGTAGCTAAACTTCCTTTTATTGGGATTAAATGTAATTAACTCTATTAGTATGTATCTCTTTTGATTATGATATTACATTATTCTAGTTATTCATGATATTGATGATTATCGTTGCTTTTAACGCTTTAATCATATGGGTTTCAATTGTTATTGACAAATAACTTTGAATATAGCTTATGATAATATCTATTAAACACTAAACTCTAGAAATAGCTTTTGGGTTTAATATTCACTTAAAGTATTGAATCTTAATGTTATCATATTGGTTAATAGGCTGAGAAATCGTCGATTAACCGATACTATCTAACCCGCAACATTACTTAGACATAAATAATATTTGCCGAGCAATACGTGAGAATATCGAGTAGTAACTAGAATATGCGACACTAATCATAAGGATACATGCAAAATAGGTTGATGAGGTTTAATCTCAACATACTAATTTCTCTGTTAATTCTCGTACCATTTACATTTTCATAGTTTTCTATCTTATGAAACGAAACATATCAAAATTCTATCACTTATAACAATATTGATTATTGAACGGCTTAAAAATTGCACTAGTCCTTCCGGAGACGATACAAAAAATATTTACTTTATGACCCATAAAATTTAAGTAGTGAGGGCGATATTTAAAATATTGAATGCATAAATTCAACTTATGAATATATAGGGATTTGCTACAATAGACCCACTCATTTTTATGAAGGTCTATTTTAGCAACCAACACCTTTTCACTTGGACCAAAAGACCATGTTTTTGGTTTTTTGGGAAAATTAAAACTGAAGAGTATAAATGTAATTGTCACTTATTTTCTCTCTTTCTTTTTTTTTTAACAAGAACACTAATGGTCCTCCTCTTTCTCTTTCTTCCTTCTCTTCTCCTCTTCTCTTCTCTGTCATCTCTTTTTTTCTTATGTATTTGCCGCACATCATCTTCCATTCACTTGAATCCTATCTGCATAATTTTGTATTGGCTTTGTACATGCTCCCAACTCAAGTTTGAATTAATAGTATACAAAGCATACAACAGTGAATAACATATGGAGTTTTCCAACCACAATAGAGAATTTTCAAAACATAATGAAATAACATAATTATTCAATTTCTAAGGTCCTATGTTTGCAATGGTAATTTGTCTATTTGCAATGCTAATTTTGTACATGTTTATCTTAATGAAATTGATATATATGATGAGTGTCAATGAGTAAACTCCACAAATAGAGCAAATCAATTATGCAACCCAAAACTGTTATGGGAATAACTGCGAAAAAGAAATTGCATGGCGGAGCTTAAACATCCTGCGGCGAAAGTCGAGTTTTTTAGGTGTGATGACAGACAACGACACATGAAAAAAGGAAGAAAGTTGTGTTTCTGATAGCTGAAACAACCCGCGGCGACGCCGGAAGCGCTAACTCATGAAAGTGGTGAGGGGATAGAGATACCAACAGAGAAGAGAAGGATGAAAGAGAAGGAGGAGGATCTTTAGTGTTCCGTTAAAATAAAATAAAAAGAATAAATGATAATTACATTTATACCCTTCACTTTTAATTTTCCCAAAAACAAAAACACTATCTTCTGGTCCAAGTGAAAAGGTGTTAGTTGCTAAAATAGACCTTCAAAAAAATGAGTGGGTCTATTGTAGCAAACCCCATATATATATATATATATATATATATATATACACTAATTGTAAATATAGTTCATAGAAGAGTAAGGGGCCAAAAACTACAAGCCATGCAAATGATGAAAGATACATATATGGTAGGGAAAATTAAAATTGAAGTAAGGGCCTTGACCCACAATGTTGGCTATGTGGGTCCGCCCCTACTTATGATTGTACTAAAGTCCTTCACATTTGGTGTTGTTGAGATTCATGTTTCTTTAGATATTTGTGCATTTATAATATCATGTTCGAAAGAACACTTGAAGAAAGCACGTTAGAAAACAACACATATCAAAATTACTTTGATCTCTTTAATTTAATGAAGTTTGTTATCATTAAAACATAAGAAGAATTTTATGATCCCACATGAGTTGGTCTGGTGGTGTTAGCTTGGGACATTGGAGTATGCTCCTCTCAAGATGTCAGTTTTAATAATATTTAGTAATTTTTGTAATTACTAAAGAAAGTTTTTGTAATTTTCCTCAACATATTTAGTATCTCCACTTCTCATCACCATTTTTGCATGCTTACGGATTTGGGCTAAAGGTTTAGACATGTATGTGGAAAAATATTTTGGTGGATCGGTGAAGATGATGGTGGAATGAAAATGTGATCTTTGAAGGAAATCAGAAAATTTATGAAGGAATACAAAAATGAGTGTTAGGGAATTTTTGGTAATGGAAGATTAGAGATTTTGGATGGTTGTGAAGTTGATGTTATAGGAGAAATAATATAGAATTAATGATGAGCAAAAGTCATACCACAGCAAATCAAACCATGGAACTGTTACAGCTCAAAAGTCAATGAAGACAACAAAACAAATCATGTAATTATAGTAAT
>Ga0315914_1006892_pt1 | contig 15922 bp, 4 predicted proteins | sample MpolenodulesMG_FD_203920 | JGI IMG/M metagenome (GOLD analysis project Ga0315914, IMG submission 203920) | Medicago polymorpha root nodule microbial communities from Los Angeles, California, United States - elongated nodules | ecosystem: Host-associated > Plants > Roots > Nodule | place: USA... | reverse complement strand
TATGAATAAGTTGGGTATGCCCAATTTCATATTTATCACCTTTTGAGAAGGTTTTGGCCTAGTCCCCCTTTTTTATCTTGTACTTCTTTTTTTGTTATTTATATATCCTGATCAGATGCACTTTGCATCTTTTCATTAATAAAAAAAATGTCTTGAAAATCAAAATATTTGACTTTTTTAAAGAATAATTACTTATTTTGAATTGCTTAAAGAGTGCTCTGGGAACACTCGTTAACAAGACCCTAATAAAATTAGTCATTTACTAAAACATTCTTATCAATTATAGTTGATGAAGTAATTAAGTGAAGTGAAATCTAATAAATAGTAGAAGTATATTGATGAAATAAATGAATAAGTGTTACATTAATATTCTAAAATTGACAATTATTTTGAGACAAAGAAGGATAGTTTTCGGAGGAAAAAAATGTAAGATCGATAACTCACTTGACAGAGTTAGGAGATTAAGAGTTAAAAGTTTATGCTTTGATTCTAACACAGGAGAATATGTTAACATAAATGAGTAATTAACTCTCTTGACTGTTTTTAAACTAGTCCTTTATTTTGTCTTTTATAAAAATGAACAGAATGAGTATTTGTTTTCTTAATTATATAATATCTTCGGTCTTATTTACAAGAAACAATTGACTTTTTAGATTCATTAAATAATTGATGTATTTGGTCTATATTCTAGACCGGATACATAAGTTATTCCATGAACCTAAAATGTCAATTGTTTCTTGTAAATAGGACCGAATGGGGTATTTTATTAATGTTACGACTTACTCTCTCAAGTCCTTTTTAAAAGAAACAAAAATGATTATTATTTTTTGTCCTTTTTATAAGAAATATCAAACAATTTTCAAGTGTGTTGGAAACCAATTTTCATTTGTGTCCTTATTTATTATGAGAGGGAGTATTAAAAGTAAGTAAGTTGGTGGAATCAAGAGTAATAATTTAGGGGTATTCATGGAAGAAATGTTGAGTATAAATGAAAATAGCCATTTTCAATTACTTCTTTGATCTTGATGATTTATGTTTTTTGTTTCTTATAAAAAGGACCGGAGGAAGTATCTTAGAACATGGGAAATCAATATAAATATATCTATACGCAGAGGAAAAAAAAAGTGTCAAAAAAGGGATTACACTTTATTGCAATAAGTTTTTCAGCGCATTAAATTATCCTGGCGTTTTAAATTATCAAATATAAAACAAAATATATTTTGTTAATTATTTGATTAAGATCGGATAATCAAGATGTTTTTTTGGTTAAATAGTTTAGCGGCTAGATCTCACACATTTTAAATATGGAGAGGTAGAGTGTCCAGTATTCGAACCCCGACCCCTGCATATAATATGCAATATCCATACCAACTGAGTTAAGCTCACGGGGATGATCACCGACGTTTTAAATGTGTGATTAAGTTTATCCAAAGACCGACTAATTCAAGGGGAATGATCTCACTGCGCCTACTTGTGTGGACCTTGTTTATAGCTAGAGCTTGCTCTGTATGGACTTGCCCATCGAAATTGGTATTAGAGGGAATTGAACTAGAGACCTTGAAAGAAGCTAACTCCATGATTTCAAGTCAATCACTAAACCAACCTTAAATGGGTAATGTGTGATTAAGTTAACCGCCGACAATCTCATTTCACACGAATATGATATTCAAATTTGTCATAAATATAAGAAATGCAATATATAAGTATGTTTTAGATTAAAAAAAATATATTTGTAGTACATTTAATTGTAATCCTTATTTATTAATTTTATTAGGTCTGCAACAACTTAACCTAATAATTTTTCTCTAAAATACTGCATTAGGTTAGCAGCAATTTAACCTAACAAATTCCATCTAAAATGCAGCGCACCAATTTAACCTAACTAATTCCCTCCAAAATGCAGCAATCCCTAATATTTCTCCTCACTGACCGTTATTATTTACCTCAGAAATCTGATGCTTATTACTTCCCTAAAAATTTTTGAAATATATTTTAGTTTGGGATTATCCATGCTAACTCAACAAAAACCCTAATATTTCTCCTCAGGAGTTCTCTACAACATAATAGAAAACAAACTCTAAACCCTAAATCGCATATCTTCTCCTCCATATTTTTTTATTTTCTGATTTTTGCATATGGAAGGACGTGAACATACAACCTTCCAAAGCAAATATTATAAGTACTCTCCATCCTCCCTTTGTAGCTCTTCATCACTTTTTCCATTTCCTTTCTCAATAGTAATCTTTTCTTCTTCTCCCTTTGTGCGTGTTATTGAAGAACCTTTATGCAGCCATGGCTGAAGTCATTGAAGAAACTGTTGCAATCATTTCAAATCCCTCCCAGATCGAAGTCAGACTCTTCAATCGCTGGAACTTTGATGATATCCAGATAATTTTTTCACATTTCTTCTTTTCATTTGCTTGCAGTTCTATATTCATTGCTTTAGATATGTATGATTTTTTAAATTTTTTAAGGCTATTATCCTATCTCACTTTGTTGATATTGACCCTCGCTTTCTTAAAATTATAATCCCTATAACCTTTTCCATTTGTTTTTCCAGATCATTGTGGCTTCACTCAATAGTCACTTTGATTTGAAGTTTAAAAGTTGTTTAATATTTTTTTTTAACAACATATTATATATAAAAGGAGCTTCCGCAAAGGTAGTGGGAAGAGCTCATAATTACACAGGAGAACAAAAGAATTCCCACGCCCCAACATAACAGCACCTAACAAATCCTGTTATAGTAGGGCCTAGAAATGCAAATTCTGCAGAAAAAAAAATTCTGCCAGCAGTATATAAAAGGAGCTTCCACAAATGTATGTTTGATATTCTGTAATTTTGTGTGGTTTTCATCCAGCTTTGTGTTCTTCTTCTACTTACAAGAATGGTTTGATGCTCCTCAAGAATGTGTTCATTGAAAATATTTTTCTGTGATTAATTATATGCTTTGGTTTTGCATATTGTTTGTCGTTTTGTTTTCTATCGATTATTATATGCTTTTTGTTTTTTTACAAAGTTTAGTTGATTTGTGTGGGATGCTACTTTTTATTAGTTGGCATTGCTTTGATAGAAATAATTTATAATCTCTATCCATATTTAGATCAATGGGTTCCATGGGGAGAAGTTGAATGGTCACTTCAATTCAAAAATAGTTTGAAAAGGTAACACTACAAATAGATTTCTTTTTATTTTAAGGGTTTGTCTTTGGTGTTAATTTTAGGTACTTCCTTTAAATCGCTACTTAATTTGGTTTTTATAAAGCGATTAAATTGAAATTCTATCTCCAACCTTATATGAATGTGTTTTGCCCAAGTTGAATGTATTTTGATGTTAATGCCCTTCTACAGTTTTAGGTGTTGCTTAATGAATTTTAAAATGACTAAAAGATTATATGCTTTTTGTGCAGATACATACAGGGAAGTAGATAATTAAGAGCTCATGTTCTGGAAGCTTGACTTGCCTTTGCTTGACATGCATTTGCCGCAGATATGTTTCATGTTTGCAGCATGGCTCAAAATATTTTGTTTTTTATTTTATTGTTTGCAAAAAAATTTCTTCTGTTACTTATAATTAGCACATGTAAACGTCTATTTTTCTTCCCAATGCCTTTTATTTTCGTGGTAAACATAAAGAAATACAATGTAAATGTCTGTTGGCATTCCTCTCCATGTTTAATGTTGTACATTCTTTATATTAATTACTCTTTGTTAGTGGCAAGTATTTGTGTTGGTTCATTTGATTATTTGCCTGCCATACAAAATGGATTACCAATGTTTTAAAACCATATAAATAAGTGTATTATTATGCGGACAGAGTTACATCTTAAAATTTGGTTACTCGGTACGAAGAAGTATTTTAAGATGTGTTACATTAAAAAATCTACTATATGTTTCTTTAAGAATATTCAAAGGTGTTTAGTGATACATGTTTATTTGGTAATACAATAGTTTTTCCGGACAACAATTTCGTTTTAATATATATTAAATTAGTTCACCTTATAAGAACCTTATTATTGTGCCGTTCATTGTTTTCCAAACGGCTAGGAGAAAGAAAAAGGAAGTGTGTATTATTGCTTACGTATTCTTGTAGGCGCCACAGTACAATGGACAGTGACATTCTTTCACTCGTATCTTCTTCTTCAACAAATGTCTATTAAATAGTTTAAATTGACCAAGGAGTATTTGACATAGGTAAAGCTAAAGCTGAAAACACAGTACGTACTACGTAATAGCAATTCTTAACGATGAAGCAAGAAGAACCATCGACAAACCAATGTATGTCCTTTGACTTTAGCAAGAGATATTTTATAAAATTGTTTTACCTCACCTGATCAAAAAAATAATAATTTGTTTTACCTCATGAATATTAGTTATCTATTTCCGGGTTTGGTGAAAGATATATTGTTCTTTTTTAAAGAACATAAAGTATTACAAAGTAGATATAAAAAAATTGTAACAAAAAGGAGATATAAAAAATGTATGAAATAATGTTTTTTAGTGAAATAAATAACTTAATTAATGCATAGTCATCCACAGGGTTATGATAACCATAAAATATACATAGTCATCCACATTATTTCATACATTTTTTATTTCACTAAAAAATGTATTTCACTAAAAAATACATTTTTTTTTATGAATACATTTTATTTACATAGTCAATTAATACTTAAAAGTTATTCTTAAAAAAACACTTGTGAATTTTTTTTCTTAAAAAAACACTTATGAATTTTTTTTCTTCAGGGGTATGGATTATAAAAGTTTAGTATTTTGGTTTATAGTGTATTTAACACATAAATTTTGTATAAAAATTTACTATTTTTAAACAATTAAACAGTATATTAGGATACTCATTAACATTTTCTATAAAATAGTAGATGTTTCCCTATCGAATGAAAATATTCGTCCTACAATGAGGGTCTAAAGAGTAGAAGCCATGTAAATTTATTAAGTTTGAGGGATGCTTATGTTATTTATTTTTAACTAAATTTGTCTTCTTTATTTTATCATGTATCTTACGATACACAATACATAAAGTGGTTGAAAAATACGTTAGTCCTTTTTTCCCTTTCTCTCTATTGTGAGCCGTCACCAAAACCCTAGTTTCTTCTCTTTCACCCAAAATCACCCCTATAACTCGTTTTTCCCTTTCTTTTTTATTGAAATATGTGATTTTTACATCTATTTCGTTTTTTATTTTGTGATTTGGTTGTCTTAGTGTGGCATTGGTTTGTTTGTCGTATTCGTGTGGCGTTGTCTGTCTTTCTTGTTTTGTTCAGGTACTTGTCTGGTTCAGATTGTCATATCAGCTTCGATCCAGTGCAGATCCAATTAATGACTTTGGCGATGTCCACGTTGCAGATCTGGAGACATGGGTATTCCGAAGAGATGAATAGAGTCATATATGTAGGCTTTTGTACTTTGCCGTTTTATGCTATTAACATGGATGATGTGAGTTTGGTTGCATATTCATCCTTTTTGTTTTTAGCAAATTTGCATTACATCGATGTACTCTATCAATTTAATGAATGAATACCATTTATTTTTTGTAAAAAAAAGAAGAAGTGGTTGAACGATACACAATACATATTTCAATTTAACTACCATGTTTATGTCCATACCATTGAGTTGTAACAATGAAGACGAATCAATTTGATTCATATGTTTTAATAATGAAAATTTTATTTTTCTCCTCACAATATTTCGGCTATCGAGGTAATAAAATTTCCTTCGAAAAATATGTTAAGCCCGTTTGGATCACATCCAGACAAATAGAAGCAGGACGACAAACAATGTCACAAAATGTTCGCCGAGGTGGACAAATACAGGTACACATATTTCCAGGCAAACTTGTTACAGTAAAACCTGCAGAAACGCGTATGGGTTCAAGAAAAGGAACTCCCAAGTATTGGATAGGTGTCGTTAAACTTAACAAAATACTTTATGAAATGGGAGGGATGTTAGAAAATATAGCTAGAAGGACTATTTCAATAGCAGCATCCAAAATACCTATAAGAATTCAATTCAATATCAATGAAATACCCGTAAAAAAACAATGATATGTCTTAAGCCGATTTGAGTAAAAAAAAGATTTTTTTTATATATGCATCTAATCATATCCTACAACATAATTCTTACATTTAAAAAATAAAATCAAAATTCATTATAACTGTGATATAATTAATAAAAGAGTTTTTTATTACGAAATATACCACTATTACTATATCAATATTCCATCCGATTTTAATTATAAATAATTTTTCACCTTTTAAATTTATCGAATGAATAATGTATGAGACATATAATATAAACTACATACATCAACAACAATTCTTTTACATTTTTTTTGGAAGGAATTCTTTTACCTTACCTTTTCGATTCACTGATCTTTTTTTTCGAAGGAAGATTCACTGATCTTTAAACTCTAAATTAGTGCTACTTTGATATAAAATAACTCAAAATTACTATAAACTAGCTGAAATATTTTATGAAAGAACCTCAATGAAAGGGGAAAAGTATTATAAAAAAAAAAAAAAAAAAGTCCATGAAAGTGGTTTGGCAGTCAATTGAACAGTGGTCTCGGTAAGTGACTTTGCCATGCCACTTTTCCCAATCAAACCTCGAGATTGAGCATGCTTATTTTAGATATTTTAAATAAATTTGTAGCACTTATTTTTCATTGTTACTATGTTTTTTTATGAAAGTACTTTTTGATTTATTATTTTAATATACAATCTTTTTGATTTTTTACTAAATTATTTATAAAAATTAAATACCATCATACTGAACATATACACATATATTTTAAGATATTAACATGTTTTTAAATTTATTTGTGGAAGTAACTAAAAAATAATGACACAAGATTTTTTTAACCGAGAATAATAATAAAATAATATAACAATTACATTTTCTGAAATTAAATAATTTATGAATATTGCTTTAAAAGATTGACATTGGTATTTTTAACTATTTAATATGACGAAATCTTCATATTCAAAAAACTAAATTAATTTACCCAAAAAAGGACTAATCAATTCTTATTCAAATGATTTACTCCAAAACAAAAATTCATTTTTTATTTGTTTACAAGATCAAATTCAACTTTGTTAGGAAGACATAACAAAAATTCACGGAGGCATATAAGAATGTCAAAAAAGTCTCATAAACAATGATTAAAAAAATATTGAATCGATGAAACTATTTTCTTTAAAAACCATTACAATAACCTTTTGACTCATTATCTTATTTTAAAAATTAAGAAAAGTAAAGATTGCCTTATTATAAAATTAAACATCAAAAATTGCCTTTCAGCAACATTCAAACTTGTTTTTGATCTTTGATGATTAAATAAAATAATATAAAATGAATAAATAAAATCCATTTATTTTATAAATAAAATTTAGGTGAGTCGGATTTCAGAGAGTCGCTGAAATCAGAGCAGACATTAAAACTTAACTTAACAAACGTTGATAAAATAGTATCTTATTAAGATTTTTTAGAAAAGGAACTCATTTATTAATATTCATAGTAGTAATAAATAAAAGTATATGAGTTGAATTAATTAACCATGGTGGTTCTTTTACCACACTTGAATAGAAATAGAAAAATTTGATAGTTAGTGACAACAAAAACCAACCATTCATTTTTCATTTCATTTCATTTCATATATTGATTGATTCATCTTATTGTAAGTAAGCAGCATCCCAAAAAATTCGGTTCAACTTCTTATGGGTTCTTCTCTTCCATGGACTTTCTTCAAACCCTAATCTTCTTCTTCTTCTTCTTCTTCATCTTCAACCCTTTCTCCATGTTCAGCCGCCGGTACCACTTTTCTCTCTTCTTCTTTCTTTTTTCAATCCATTTTCAAACTTTTTCATTTTCTTCAACTTCATCACCGTTTTTTCTTTATTTGTTTTTTTTTTCTTTCAATTCTTTTCTTCATTTTTTCATTTTCAGTCCTTCACTGGTCTATTTGTGTCATCTCTGATATATGGTTTAAATAAAGATACTTTCTTTTTCAGTTTTTTTTTTTAGAGTGAAGAATACTGTGATTAATTTCATTTGAAAAATTTGGGTTAAGCAAAAATGGTTTATTTATGGTATATTTTGTTTCCTTATTTATTTTTGTTTACAAAGTTTATATTTTTCTTATTATAGATGATTGGTTTTAAGCAAGGTTGGTATGATAATTAATTAAACTTTTGAGTTTTCACATAGGTGGGTGATAAGGGTTCTTGTCTTTTCTATTTCTAGCATGTTAAGCTGAATTCCTATAATTGGTTCCTATCTTTGTGTACATGCTGTTTATTTATTTACTTTTGGCATTATATGCTGCTTGGTATGTAACACATGGTGCTTGTGTCAAGAATGGAATTACTTGTTTTGTAATCAATGCTTTGAAGTGTAACTGCAATTTGTTAAATTAAAATTTTGGTAGCTTAGTAACTGGGCCATTTCAATTTTTAAACATTACCCTTTTTGTGCAGCCTTTTGCTATTTATTTATAAATTAATGTAAGAGTTTGTTAAATGATATTTCTCTCAAAACGTCTTTTCATTTTCTTTTGGAGCCAAATGAAATTATGAATAGGAAAATATTTGGTTACTTGACATTTTTATGTTTGTAGAAATGTGTGTATTATTTTCATATTTAATTCATATGCACCATCAGTTAAATATATTTTATACTGTCAATCAATTGTAACTGTTAGTTTGATCATATGATTGGTTGTGATTTTGTTACAGTGTATCAAAATTAAACTCATTAATTTCTGGCAATGAAAGCATTCTGTGCTATAGTTGTTTTTTATGACGTGAAAAAATCTAACATGTATTTGTGGTTCGAATAGGGGATTGTTGCAGCTGGCCAGAAAATTCACTTGTCATGTGGTTCTGTCATTAATCTTATATTACTTCGTTGCATATGGATTATGCTCTGTGAATGGCGTACAAAATTCACCAGACTATGATGCCTGTGCATCTTTTGAGAAAAGTTACAATTTCGATTCTTCAGACACCGTCGTTAGTGACTCTCGTTTAGGCCACAGGTTTCCAGCTGCTCACAACGGTTTTGGAAATGTGTGTCCAAGCAGTCATTTGTTTTGCTTTCCTTCATTGTTGAATGGATTTTTTCGCGACGATAAAATTAAAAAGGAAGCGTCTGTAGAAGAATCTGGTAGTCAGTTCAAAAGTCCACATTGTGTAGAATTAGCTCAAGATAGTTTGCAGGCAATTAACAAAAGCTGGTCATCTGACTTTGGTGTGTTTAGGCTACTTAGTGGAGGGGTTATCTCGTGTTCTCTGAACTCGAAAGAGGGATTGAATGAGGTACCGTCTCTTCAAACTGAGATTGGTAGTAAAAGTGATATTTCCTCTTGTGGAGGCTCTTTACTTAAGTTGAAGTCAAAACATATTCGGAGAAAGAGCTCTGAGGTGTCGACCGAATCAAGTTCCTTGGATGGTTCTGTCTCACCTAATATAAAGATTGGCCCTACTGTGTTGGACTGGGGACACAAGTATTTATATTCCTCTTCAGCAGCTTTTTTAACTGTGGCAAATACATGCAATGAGAGCACGTTACACCTCTATGAACCATTCAGCACGGATTTACAGTTCTACCCCTGTAACTTCAGCGAGTTTTCGCTAAGGCCTGGTGAATCAGCTATAATTTGTTTTGTTTTCTTCCCTAAGAGTCTCGGCTTCTCATCAGCAAGCCTGATTTTGCAGACAAGTTCTGGTGGATTTGTAGTAGAGGCTAAAGGATATGCAACCGAGTCTCCTTTTGGAATTCAGCCATTATCGGGGGTGGAAATCTCTCCTGGTGGAAGATTGAGCAGGAATTTTTCGTTGTTCAATCCCTTCGATGAACCGCTTTACCTGGAAGAAATAACTGCTTGGATATCAATATCTTTGGGGGATAACTATTCTGTTGAAACTGAAGGAATTTGTAGCGTAAATGATTTTCAGGTTTTTGATACTCGTCTCTCCCCAACCGTTAAGGATCGTTTGGTTGTGAGGAGTAGTCAAGTAGGGTCACCAATAGTAGCAATTAGGCCGCATAGGAAGTGGAATATTGGTCCACATAGCTCTGAAACTCTCTTCGAGATTGATATTACAGTTGGATTTGAGGGAAAAATCTTTGGTGCATTTTGTTTGCATTTACTGAGATCCTCACCAGACACATCTGATACTATTATGGTTCCTATTGAAGTTGAAGTTGATAGTCGTTCTGCCTCTGACACTGTTGGTAAATTTGTTTCAGCAACTCTTGAGGGTCTTGCCACATGTGATAGTGGTGAAATTGCTGTTACTATCTCTCTAAGGAATGATGCCTCTTTCATTTTAAGTTTTGTTAAAGTTCTAGAAGTTGCCGACATGGAGCTTTTCCATATCAAGTACAAGGAAGGTTTATTGCTTTTCCCTGGTACCGTTACACAAGTTGGCATTATTTACTGTAGTCACCTTCACTTGGATTCACCTAAAGTTTCTGACTCCCGAGAGAACTGTAAACTGTCAATTCTGACAAATGACTCGAGTAGTCCCCTGATTGTGATTCCATGTGAGGATATATTATATATTTGTTCTGAACATCAAAGGCTTTCATCTGCTGGAGTAGAAGACAAGTCTAAACATATCGAAGCTCGCAATATGAGGGAAGGGTATGTCAGCAGAAGCATGCAATTGCCACCAAATGTCAAGGTATGTTAATTTTACTCTCCTTCATTTTCTATTTATCGTAAGTTGTTCTGTGTTAGCATGTTCATAATGCACAGCAATGGAATTCACATATCATATTGGAATTAAGTTTACTTACTTTTCTTTAAATTATCCATTATTGAGTGTACATCTATTGATATTTCCAATTTCGAATAATCATTAAAACATTTCCATCTGCTGTTTTTGTACAAAGGTTTTAGAGACCACAGTAGATGAGCTAGTTCTTCAAAACTGGAAGTCTCAAGGAACAACGAGTGGCATGTCCGTACTTGTAGACCGAGAGATGCTATTTCCAATGATTCAGGTCGGAAGTTATGTCTCCAGGTGGATCACTGTGAAAAATCCAAGCCAACATCCAGTTATGATGCAGCTTATCTTGAATTCAGGAGAACTAATTAACGAGTGCAAGGGACTGCATGATTTATTAAGCCCTTCTTCTTCTGGCAGTTTGGTCGTCGATGAAGGTGCTACTCCATCAAAGTTTGGATTTTCAGTACCAGAGAATGCACTGACCGAGGCTTATGTCCATCCTTATGATCATGTAACTTTAGGGCCAATTATTTTTTATCCATCCGATCGTTGCAGCTGGAGTGGTTCAGCATTGGTAAGAAACAATCTTTCAGGTGTTGAGTCAATGCCTTTAAGAGGATTTGGAGGGTTGCTTTCTCTAGTTTCTCTTGATGAGAGTTCTGAGCATGTTCATAGTGTAGACTTTGATCTTAAAATGCCTAAGCTGCTTAATTTTTCTCTTCCCTACTCTTTACTTCACACAAAAGAGACAACTTTTCTCTGTTCACAGCCTTTAGTGAAAGAGTTATATGCCAAGAACACGGGAGACTTGCCCTTGGAGGTTAAAAGTATCCGAGTTTCTGGGAGAGAATGTGGGTTGGATGGATTTAAGATTCTTAATTGTAGGGGTTTCACTCTTGAACCGGGGGAGTCAATCAAACTTACGATGTCATACCAAACCGATTTTTCTACAGCTTATGTGCATCGGGACCTTGAACTTGCATTGGATACTGGTATTTTCCTGTTACCGATGAAGGCAAGTTTCTCACATGATATGCTAAGTAACTGCAAGAAGTCCGTGTTTTGGACGCGAGTTAAAAGAACTCTTTTTGGATTCCTTCTTGTTGCATCCTTAATATGTTTTGTATTTTGGTTCGTATCCCCTCAAAGCACTGTGTTGGACTCCTTGGATTTGTCGCGCAAGAGTGACGGTAACTTGGTCCACACCACCGCCATGAATGATGGTGGGAAAACCTCTTTGCTGGATCACAACCAGAGGAAGAGTAAGCTTTCTGTGACCAATAAGATAAATCATTTAATGGAGGCTTCTTGTGGTAGTTATTCATATGGTGTAGGAACTCCATCGGAACATAGAACGTCTCCGCATCCGACACAGACTTATGAAAACCATCATTCTCCGGATACTCGAGTTCCAAGCTCCGAACAAATGAAAGCATCCGAGAATGGTCATCTTGTGGTCAAAACTGGTAAAGAAAAAGGTAGAAGAAGAAAGAGGAAGAATCTTGGTGCGAAATTAACAGCATTGTCTGAAGTTTCAAGTAGTCAAAGTGGCAATTCTACACCCTCATCTCCCTTATCACCAGTTACTATGCCTAAATATAACTGGCCATTGTCTTCTGATGTAGAGCAACCCCTCGAGACTCTTGGTTCAACAACATCGGTGGCTGCGCAACATTCTGCGAACAACCAAGGTTCTGTTTTGAAGCCTGCTTCTCCTCAAGTGTCACATTCAGCTTCAAGAAGCGCTGCGACTGCTAATATAACTGTTAAGTTACCTCATGCTACTTCTCCCTTTCGCGCTGCCACTCATACACCTTCGTTGTTGTCATCAGAATGTACTGTTGCTACTTCACATGCTAGAGCTCCTGGATCAGAACTTGATGACCAAAAAGATGTTCGAGCTGAAGAAGTGGCAGGACCAGCGGATGAGTATGAATATGATATTTGGGGCGAACATTTTTCTTTACCTCACTTGTTAGTTCCGAAAAATGTTACTCACATGAAGCCGAGTCCTGTGAACAACAATAGTTTCGACAGCTTTTTTGTAAGGGGTCCTCAAGCCCTTGTGACAAATTCTCAAGAAGGATAATTAAGTTGAAAAATAAAAAGCTAGCATAGCTACTACTACTACTACACTCATGCACACTCACTATGATCAACTAGTAGTGTAAAACAAATTATAATGTTGTGAATATTTTAACGAAATCGGTGCATGACGAAAATCCAATACATTTTTTGGTAGTAAAGCGAAAATAAAATATTTTTTAGAGAATCAGAGAAAGTGAAATCTTGAAAAGTTGGGCCTGGTTCTGGTTTGGTTGGGCTATATGATATTTGGTCCATATTAGTGTAGGAAGGTTGCTCGATAGGCCTCCCAGGTTGCCCAACCCATGAAAAAAGTTTGTGCCAATCAGGATGTATCTCCCAATAAGTTCCTACGATTGGGAGATACGTGACACGTTTTGATAAATTGAGGGGCTTTTGAGCAATCATGGTGGGTTATAGAGCAACACATAATCTTTAATAGACACAATTGGGCACACCCTTTTTTTCTTTAGCATGTAGAAAATGTAATCTATGTAATTTTGTAAACGTAAATGTGTTCCTCGGCCAGAAACTGTATTATTGACGTACTATACTAGACGTGAACTTAATTGCGTTATAATCCTACAAAGTAGTTGGTAGGATTATAATGCGTTATAATCCTACTAGCCATTGGATTCCAAAAGTTTGTTTTACATTGGTTGGTATACAGCTTGTAGTACGAGTTTTTCTCTAACCAGGACCCATTCTTTGGGTAGTGTTTTCATTTTTGGATACACTGACTATGACTATTGACCAATGACAACATCTTCAATTTCAGTTGCGTTATTGTTGGCCAAGTTTGTTGGAGGGTTCAGGAAATATCACATCACATTAGTATAAAATGGACACGTTGAGCAACATATTAGTAAGGGTAATGTATACTCAATTTTTTTTTTTTTTTTAAGGTAATGTATACTCAATTAATACCTAACATTTTGGAGTGTAAATGTGATGTGGAAACTATTTGAAGAATTGCTCAATGCGTTATGTGGATTGCTTAAAAGTCTCTTGGATTTATTGGATCGTATCTTCTAGTTGTATAAAATCTAGCGGGAGTTACGCTTGATGAACTTTTTTTTTATAGAGAATTGTAACTCTCGATGTTAGATTATGTGGAGAGTTCGGGGGACACACATTAGACAAGAGCAACCACACAAATGAATGAGACACTGCACTTTTACCCAAAACCTTAAGACAATGAATTTATGAGCCCTCTCACTTATAAAATGCTCAACCTTCATTTTTTTAACCGATGTGAGACTGACATTGGCTATACAACAATCTCACCATCAAGTATGAGCCCATCAATTCATAATGCTCATCCCTCACACAAAAGCTCATTCATTTGCACACACTTGTACTTGTACCATCATTCCCTCACTCAACGAAACCACCTTTGCTAGGAAGACTTTCGACACAGAGCCGGTCGGCCCTTCGTTGAAAAGGCCACGAGGGAGTCTAGGGGACCACCCACGTTAGACAAGAGCAGCCACACAAGTGAAAACGACACCACACTTTTACCCAAAACCTTGAGACAATGAGTTTATGGATCCTCTCACTTATAAAGTGCTCAACCTACAATTTCCTAACTGATGTAAGACTTCCATTCACATTTGCTTTACAACACTTATTTCATAGACCGAACAATCCTTAAGGAACATAGGGCAATTGTGAACTATTTGTATAGTCGCTTTTTATTTGATTTGGTGATCTACTCATTATTTTAGGCACTCTGTGATCTAGCCAAGTCTTCGTTGGTTGACACAACTTTTTGCTGTCTTTATTTTAGTGTGCTAGGATAGTTGAGATCTTCTCTATTTATAAGAAAAATGAGGAAAACATTTAATAAAGCAATAGATCTCAAGATTTTTAAATTATTTATTTATTTATTTTTAAAATAAAAAGTAAGGTATAGGAATAATGAAATCCTCCATTTTATTTTGGAAAAACGGAAAAGATTTTAAGATCTGTTTAAAAGAAGATAAAAGATATATTGAGCATATAAGGGGAGAGATGAACAATCACCTAAAATAATTAGGAAATTTTATGGAAAGTGAAAGGAAGATGAAGAGTCTTCCAAAGCAAGCATGCAGGGAGGAGATCATGTCACTTCACTAATTCACAGATGCTATGTTGGCCATATACCATTAGGCACCAGCCAAATGTTAAATCCAAGTTTCTGATATTTTAATTTTGTACACACATACATATACTTTTGCGGGCCTTTATTAAAATTTGAGACTTATAGTTATACGGCCAACAAGACATTGTTGTTTGTCTACACAAGATGAAAGGTACTACTCAATGTATAGGTTCATTTGGTCCTGCCACCAATTGGATTACCTAGCAATTAGTGGACCAAATTCTATTTTAGGACCATTTTTTCACACCATCAATAGATTCCAATTGTTGGACCAAACATAAAATAAATTAAAATGTGGTACTATCATTATGCATTGCATGACAAACAATCTTTGTATTGAGTAATATTTCCAATTTAGTTCATGAGACTTTTCTAATTATTGTTTTATGAAATATTTTGAAGATCTAGTATTGTAGTATAAACAATACATGTACCATTTTTATTTTTATTTTTTTACTGTACACACAACTAAATAACTTTATTTTGGTTTATCACAATATGAAAAACTTTTAACTTTATTTTGGTTTATCACAATATGAAAAACTTTACACGTTGATTAAATGTACTATGTTGTATTTGAGTTTGAGCTGCCGTCAATATCCACAAAAGTGAAAAAGCTGACTTTGGAAAGAAAAGAAGGTATATGGGTGCCACACAAAAGTTGGTTTCTTTGTGTGACAGCAAAAATGGTTATAGGCTTTAAGCTCTTCATCACATTATTGTGTTCCTATGGTTGAGCAGAGCAGGTCATGATCATTGACACAACTGTCCTTGCAACAATTGTTGTCGGCAATGCAAAGTTGCAAACTCAGTAACAAATCGAAGTGTATGCTTATAGAAAATGAAATTGTTGCGAAATCAACCTTAATCGAATCACACCAATGAAATAAACAAAGATGTGTGGAGCAAAAGATAGTGGTAATCTTAGATCTAAGTGTCTTCAA
>Ga0315914_1006891_pt1 | contig 15924 bp, 13 predicted proteins | sample MpolenodulesMG_FD_203920 | JGI IMG/M metagenome (GOLD analysis project Ga0315914, IMG submission 203920) | Medicago polymorpha root nodule microbial communities from Los Angeles, California, United States - elongated nodules | ecosystem: Host-associated > Plants > Roots > Nodule | place: USA... | reverse complement strand
TTTTTAAATGCAAAGCCTTTGTGCAATCATATGATATTTTCCATTTATGTCCTTTATCCAAAGTATCTTCTTATGGTGAGACATAAAGAATATTTTGCTTCTTGAATTTATTCCAAAAAGTCCAATTGTGTCCTTTTGCTTGTTTGCTTTGATAAGGACGTTTTTAACTTGTCTTGTGAGCATAGAACCTTCTTTCTTTGTTAAGAACATTCTCATGAAACATTTCTCACAAAATTCATTAGTAGATAACAAGTTGAAAAACAAGTATTAAATGTTTGTAATCTTTAAAACATCAAATAAGGATTTTGTCCTCAACACCAGTACCCATGTCGAGTCGATGACCGTGCCGAGTTTTAAAACTATGCTTTTTTCTTGCAAATACAATTTGACTTATTTGCAACAAAATGTCACAAAATGATTACCAAAATCCTTATGAAGAAAAATGAACCCCACAAAAATGTCTATTTGTGACTTATTTTGCAACAAAATGTCAAAGAATAATAACCACTTTCAATTTTTCATTGTGATATTATCTATATTTTTATAATTTTTTTGAGAGGTCCGATCTTTTATAATTATACTTTCTGATCGATACTAGATTCATTTCAATATTTTTTACTTTTAAAACAATTTTAAAGTGCACTGAATAAATTTTACGAAATACGTAAGAATAAATCTTTTATCAGTAAAAAATAAAATTTCCTTTTTTATTAGAAAAATAAATTTTAATTTTCTTTTTTTTTCTCCCTCAAATTATTAGAAAAATAAATTTGAGTTTTCTTTTTTTTTTTTCTCCCTCAAAATACGTATTAGAAAAATTAAATTTCTATCTACCAAAAAAAAAAATACAAATTTTTTGGCCTTCATCACTTTACACTTACACTTCATTTCCCAGAAAATAAACCCTACACCGTGGTTGCCGTTCGCTACGCCCTTTACTTCCGGTGGCCATTTCTCTATTTCGCAGTTCGTCCGTCGAACGCCGCTACGCCATTCACATTTGCACGATTAGGTTTGTCCATTGAACCTTCTCTTTCGTGATTCCTTTTCATTCCTTCGCAGAACCCTATTTCATCTTCCATTGATACATTTCTTTTGTCTTCCATCATTCTTCTACTTCTCAATTGATTCCTCATGCTTCTGAATCGTTGATTTGATATATTTCTGTTTGGTAAATTTAATTGTTAATTTTCTTTGTTTGTTAACTCACTCTTAATTCTTGATTGTTAATTTCTTTTGTTGCTCTTGTTCCTTATGTTTTTTGATTCCTAAGCTTATAATTGATACTGCTGTTCTTTGTTTTTCCTTTGGATTTGTGAAATTAATGTTTTTTGTGTTTCCAAAATTTGGGTGTTAGAGATAAAGGGTCTGTTTGGATTGACTTATTTGAGTTTTTTTGTTTTTTAATGACAAATGTTAGTAATTATTTGTTAGATTAGTTTTTCTCCTTTGTTCGGGTTTGAACCTAGGACCTTCAACTCTTTATCCCTTAGCTCAAACCAAATGAGCTCCCCCCTTATTATAGCTTATTCGGTAGAACTTGTGAAAACAACTTATAACAATTTTCAAAAGCTTTTTCACCTTATTTTCATAAGTTCTCTATTACAAAAACAACTTATAGCATATACAAAAACAATTTAACTTTATTTTATCTTTTATGCAAGCTTATCCATAAGCTCCTATCTTATCATAATAAGAGCTTAATCTATAAGCTGAAAATAAGTTGTTTATCCAAACATGTCGAAAATCTTTGTACCCTGGAAACTGTAGAATTCGAATTCTGTCGAAAAGCCAATTATGGTAATTTTTATTGACCTTTCATTCAAATGTTTTAGCGTGCTTTGCTTTTCCTTTAGTCTTTTGATTATTTGGATTCAAATCCTCTATAGTGAGTAATTAACTTTATCGTGTAAAGTGAGTAATATCAACCATTAATTAATAAATCAAAGGTAGATATTGTAGGTACATCATAGCCATCATGAGTTTGTTACAATAACAACCCTTGATTTTCTCACTTTAGAGGATCGAAATTCTGATTATTTAATTAGACATAGTGAATTCTTAGAATGCAATACCATATTTCAATAGAGATGTTCTGCCTGAAACAATAAATAAAACATGGCCTTCAATTCTTGGTAAACAAAAATGCTCATATGTTGTTCATTGATCGTGTATTCTTATCATGCATCTCTTTGTGTATAATCTGCTACGTCTCTATCTCTCTTACTATCTTCAATGGTTACCTGATCATGTTGTTTAACTACAGGAATGACAATGATAATCGCAATTCTAAGGGACACTAGAAGGAAATTGGGCGGTGCTTTAGGATTCAATAGGTTGATTCATTCCGTGCCTCAATCTCCTCCTTTAGCTGGGAGCATTGACCATGGGATTCAGTCGTTGAAACCCGTTTTGCCTGAATTTAGTTCTCCGACGTTCTCTTTTGGTGGCTCTATGGAGCTCATGGCTGTGCCAAAAAGGAAGGTAAGATATCTTCATAACTTCTCGTTGTTTTGGACAGATGTTGAATTTTACTGATTGATGCTTCAAGGAGAAATGATGCGAGTGCAGTGATTTGCACTTTGTATTATTTTTTTAATTTCACATTCTATAACTTTTGTGATGGTTTGTTTGTCATGTAGACTTCTCCTCATAAAAGAGGAATAAGAAATGGGCCAAAAGCTTTGAAACCTGTTCCTGTGCTAGTTCTGTGCAAGTAAGTTGTTTAGTGTTTTTGTTTACTGTTAATACTTGCAGTTTTTTTATATGTTCTGCAAATATTGGTTGATTTCTTTTTACTAAATAGTAGTAGATGGCTTAAACATAAGAGATGAGTGAATTTTTTTTTTTCCATTATAAAATAGTTTGATTGTTCTGTATCCTTTTTTTTATTTTACCAACCATGATAGTTATAGATTTGTTGGAGAAAATAGTGATTCGTCCGGGATGAGTGGAGTTTCCTTTTTCATCAGGACTAGGGTGAAATACGCTTCTCTCAGTGCTTCTGGTAAATCTAAACAGTCCTGATGTTTGAAGTGAAACCAAAACTGTTTGGTCTCTATTAAACTTAACCAAGTAATCCTTCATTGCTTGTTATTATTACCTCTGTAGCACCGACACCTCTGATCAAAGACGTGTCCGGTGTCTGACACCGACACATGTGATTATGTTCAAACAGTAATTTCGCAAATTATTAGTGGTGTCATATCCGTTGTCGGTGTCGGGGCTGCATAGATATGACCATCCCACTAGTTTTCATGCAATCTCTTCCGTCATTAGTCAAACCCACTGTAGAGAAAAGAAAAAAAATTTGATACCAAAAAAAAGTACATGTATGGTGATATCCAGAGGAAGAGCCTCGGGGGAGGGCCTACGAGTACCTGTACTCATATCCCCAAATAATTGTTGCTGGTTTCTTGCTTAGTCACGTGCTCTCGTCCTCAAATCTCACTAGCTGGGTTACATAGTACATTATGGTGTCACGTCATAAGGAAATAATCTATAAAGTTGCAATTATGCTGATATAAATCTCATATTGTTTTTTTTTAACTGTATGAGGCTATTAGATCCCCATAAACTGTTTCTACTGCTACTCACACTTTTCAGAAAAGTTAGTAAGTTGCTGACAATATTATTCTATTTCATCTTCTTATTAATACTATGTCTAAGGGGGAAATCATTTCTCTAAATAATTAGACATAAGAAGTGGTCTTACTTAAAGCAGATTACTCCATGTGTTAACATTTAACTACACATTTCACTTGTTGTAGCCTGTAGGAGTAGGATAGTGAGCACTATAATAATAAACTTGTTCAAAATATTAGAGATTGTAGAATTTTGACAGTTTTCTCTTTGTTTTTTGTTTGATCAAAATAACTTAAGTTCAAGCAAATAGAGATGCCATTAGTTTGTACCAAAAAAAAAGAGATGCCATTAGTGAACAATGCAAATCAGTTTATTTTTCTACATGAGTTTGACGGGCCATCAAAAGAAAAATGTTATTATGTGCGTGTGTGTTCATTTTAATGGTTATACTCAATTTTTATTATAAAAAGTGAGCATTTATTCGACTCAGTCCGTTAACACGTTCATTGTAGGTTATGCTTCACTCAGTGTTGCTTTTCTTTAAAACACAACACATTTTATTTATGGCTTCCCCTTTTTCTTTTAACAATTTTAGTTGTGCTATTTGTCTCTTTTGTCTTAAGTGGGCTTTGTTCTGGAATTTTGAAAGCTTAACTGTACTTCTATTCATAGTCATACTTTGTTGGGGCTGAAAATGATTTATCTATTAGATTTTTGAATGTCATCTACGTGCATAATTCTAGGACGACAAAGGGATACGGGATTGAAATTTAATCAATCTTTATCTTCCTAGCTTGTTGATCAGAGAGAAAAAGAATTGGGACTTAAAGGTTAAAACTGTATAGTGTATTTCCCCGGTGATCCACGAGATTGGATTACCTTCCTGGGAAGGATTTATGACTAGATTGCACAGACAAATTCAAAAAGCGTGTCTATTGTTTACACTACACACATTGATTAGTTTACTAAGTATTCTATGAGAGAAGTCTCTATACTGTTTCTAAAAGATTGGCGAATTAAATTCATGTATTTTTCTAGCTCAGAACTTCATGTGACTAACAACTTTTCTCTTCTTCTGCAGGGGTTGTGGCCGTGTCAGGCTTCCACATTTCTACTGTTGTAGTGGGAAACCAAATCAGGAAAATAATGGTGGAGAGAATGGCACAAACTGATTAAGTTGTTTGTGATAAAACACCAGATGTTAATTGACAGGCAGAGCCACCCATAATGTAGGTCTTGCTTTTGATTGTTAGCCATTTGATGGTATAGGTTGTTTGGTAGTAATGCTTTACTTCCTTCTTCCTTAAGCAATCTGATTGTTGGATTGTATGTTTTTCGCTTTAAAAGATAAACGGATCAGAAGTTTAGGAGATGGTATTTTGCTTGCATTGAACAGTAGCAGCTTTTAATGCGTTACCAACTATCTAAAAACCACAAATTTGCTATTTTAAAGCTTCAAGGAGGTCATTAGTTTTTCCTGCTTACTAGCTTGACTGCCAAACCCAGTGCCGGAGCTTGTTAATTTTAGGCTATATAAGGCTGTGATCCGAGTTCACTTCACCAAGCAGTGTTTGTTGTACTTCTACTTCTTACCACTGTTGTTTGCAACAGCAGCATGCCCAAGTGATTCTAATCTTTGGTTACATAAAACCAGTAATCTGAGGTATCGTTACGATTTGGTACAGAAGTATTTAAATGAGGAATTTGCTAATTTTAACATAATAAAAAGATCCAGTAAAAAAAGAGTAAAAAGATAATCGTAAATTAGTAAGTTGCAGCTTCAAGTGTATTTGACAAACTTTTTTAGTTATAACGTGCCAACTTGCATCAACTAAAATTGAGTGGGTAAGTTTGCAATTCCTTTAGGGTATGTTTGATGAAGGGTTTAGGAGGGGAATAGAGGGGAGGGTCTACTTTTTATTTTTAAACTACAGACACTATGAAATGTGGTGGATTCTAGGGTGAGGGTCCAATTAGGTCCCTCACCGGTGAACCACGAGAAAAACACCAATAGATTAAATAAGTGGTTCAGATTTATTTAAATTGAAAGAGAGAACATGTAGAACTGCTCACATTCAATCATATCCTGCAATGGTTTCACCCGTTGTTAACCGTAATTAATTGTTACGAACCGAACTAAACCAAACCATTACAAATCAATTAATTCATTTTCACACAAAAATCTGAACCCTTTTTCTAAACCCTAATTCCATTTCAAATTCAATCAAATTCACCATCTTCAATCTTCTTTACTATTGATAGAACAATTTGACAAAGATTTATCCTGCATATGTTTCATTCTCGGAAAGAGTAACAAACCTGTGAACTGTACTGGTCAGCAAGTAAATCCGTAAAAGGCTGTCCACAAATTGGTTACATAAATCAGTGCAATAAAATTGCAGAAACTCCTTTCTATTATATATTTAAAGACAAGAAATTCAAATGTGTGCTACAATAGCTTTAATAGTTCATGGTCGACAATGACCGATACACCACCATGTTAATGCGTAAGACAATAGGAAATGATACATACAAAAATTGTATCCAAAATAAAAAAGTGGGAATAAATTATGCCTTTCAACAAGAAATGGATACTGATGAAGTGAAAGTAAATATTATGGCCAAAATGGAGATGGAGAAATGAAACGAATGGTCATAATGAGATAAAATGGCAAAGGATTTCTCCAGGTGTCAAAGCCACAATGTCAATTAATTGATTTGTAATGGTTTGGTTCGGTTCGGTTCGGTTCGTAACAATTAATTACGGTTAACAACGGGTGAAACCATTGCAGGATATGATTGAATGTGAGCAGTTTTACATGTTCCCTCTTTTAATTTAAATAAATCTGAACCACTTATTTAATCTATTGGTGTTTTTCTCGTGGTTCACCGGTGAGGGACCTAATTGGACCCTCACCCTAGAATCCACCATGAAATGTTTTTTAAAAAGTTAACATATTAACATGATAAACAATCATATAATATTTCAATCACACTTAATTTATTATAGAAAAACATATTGTATCGGATATGTATCGTGGGATACTAACTACCATGGTAAGGTGAACATTGGTTGAACCACAAATCCATTTGTAAGTGACTAAACACAGCCTTCACATCCTGCAGTTAAGTGACTAACTACCATGTTTTTTTTCCTGCTATGTGCCTCTTTCTTGAGGATCGCTGTAGGTGTAGTTTGACGAATGTGGGATCAGATATGAGGGTTTTCCATGACTTGCACACGCACCTAAGTCGCATCAAAGATTTTACGGGACGGTATGAAAGGACTTATGGGATGAGTTCTTCAAGCCGGTATACGTGCGACATTAGAGTGTCGATGTAGATGGGCGACTTGGGTTTGAGGAGGATTCATCCAAACTTTCCTGGACTTGGCCATTCAAGAAAAAAAAAAAAGAATAAGGACAAAAAACAAATTTTAAAATTATATATATATAATCCAAATAAAATCTAATATATAATATAGCTTAGGAAAAAAAGTTTAACTTCTTTTTAAAGAAGTCAAATTAACTACTGAAATTGGCACTGAGAAAAATCGAAGTTGAAAAGCCAACACCATCAAACCAACCTAAATTATATATATTGTAATGTAAAAATGTTTTACGCACCTGAATTCATTGATATTTGATAAATATGGCAAGTCATATGTTTGTTTTTAGAAGGTGAAAGCGTAATCTAAACCATACATCCCATTTATGGTACGCTAGAAATCTCCATTTATTTGAAGACAAGGATACTAATGAGGAAATCCATATAGCTATGGTACAAAGCAGTATGATTCAGTTCAAACATGCTAAGAATATTCAAGTACATCAATCAGATTCCAGATTAGACATGCAAACATGCAACAATATATTAAAAGCTAATTGTGATGCAAATCTCAGTCTAGAAAGCACCTGGGGCATCGTGATGAAGAGAGAGAGGTTTTAGCAGCTTCAAGCTTATGTGATGTATAGAACCATCAAATTAGCTTAAGAGTGATGTTTCAGGAAGATAGAACTGGAATCAGATTGAAGGGAACAATTGAGTTCCCTAGAAGAAACTATGTGGGTAACCTTGTAAAGGAACTAAGCATTATGTTAGGTGTTTACACGTTTTTACTTTTAGACAGAGCAATAGGATTTAGTTCCTCTATATGTTGTTTCGTTTTAAAGTTTAAATACTTTACAACTGCTTTTGATGTCAAAACAATTCTAATTTCTCTAATTTTTTTTGGGTCAAGAGAGCAATTCTAATTTTAAGTCTATAAAGTTATCTTCGGCATAACGATCAATATGATAAAATTGATATGATAAAATTTTGAAAACAGTATTATTTTCAAATTTTCAACATCTATAGTATTCTTATTAAATATTGTTTTATTTTATCTGTTGATGGGTGAGATTAAGAGATTAACTGAGGACATATTAAAAAAATGTTGATATTAAGTACTCCCTATTAGTGAAATTAACGGTTGACATATTAGGAAAAAAATAATTTGAACACAGTGAATATGCAAGCAAGTGAACAAATAATATTAATTTCCTTAACTTTTGGACAACTCTTAATTGAGGGTGTATTTTTTTTAGGGATTAATTGAGGGTGTATTATCACTGGAACATGAGGCGGCATGATCGTTTGAGGTACTTTTCAACTCTCTAGAGGGTACAAATGCAAATGGTGTAGAATGAGCAATAATCTCCAAATCTGCAAAATCTTTAACAAGCTTTGACATTTTTTTTATCTTATAGACATTCTTTTCATCAAATTTAACATGCATAGATTCTTCGACTATTTGGGTACGTAATTATACATTTTGTATACCTTAGAGTGTTCAGGGTATTCTATCATAATACACTTTTGAGTCTTGACATCAAATTCTTTTAGATGAATTTTGATGTTTAGAATGTAACATGTGCATCCGAACTAGTAAAAATAACGATATATTAGACTTTCTTCCTTTGAACAATTCATAAGGTGTTTTATTCAAGATATATCTAATATAAATGCTCTTTTGAACATAACATGTTGTATTTAGTCTTTCTGCACAAAAGTGATGTGCAATCTTAGTTTCATTGATCATGGTGTGTTCGATCTCTTCATGAGATCTATTTTTTCCTTTCTACTACACCATTTTATTGTGAAGTTATAGGATAAGAAAAATCATGGGAAATTCCATGTATTTCATACCCAAAAAAAATCAAAAGGTTCATTTTCAAATTCACCACCATGATCATTTCTGATTTTTAAATGTTTAAATCATTTTTAATTTGCACTTATTTTTTTGCAGAAAACACTAAATAAAGAACATGTTTTATCTTTTGTTCTAAGGAATTTCAACCAAGTTCATCTGCTAAAGTTATCAATAATAACTAATCCATACTTTTTTCTATTGACAGAGGCAATGCTAACTGGCCTAAACAGATCAATATGAAGAAGTTGCAGTGGTCTAAGTGTGGAAAAAATGTTCTTAGCTTTAAAAGAGGTTTTCACAATTTTTTCCTTTGACATGTCTCACAAAGAGCATATAAACTATAGTTCATATCAGGTAGGCCATGACAAGTTTTAATTTGCTGAGTTTAGAGGTTAACATCCAACTAACATGTCCTAATCGTATGTGTCACACCCACCTCTCTTCATTCACACACAAACAAGAGACATTTAACCTTCTGTTCAACCAAGTCAGAAAAATTAATTTTGTAAACTTTGTTTTTCCTCCTACCAATGAAAAATATGGATACATCAAATTGATTGATAACTTTGCAAGGTGTCTTATTAAACACAACATCATAACCAATATCACACAATTGACTTATTCTCAGCAGGTTATGTTTGAGTTAATCTACTATCAAAACATTATTAATAGAAGGAAAAGAAGAGTTACCAATATTTCTCAAACCAATTATCTTTTCTCTTTGGTTACCTCGAAAACCCATAATGTCTTCCTGCTTTAGTGTTAAGCTTTGAAATATATGTCTTTCTTTCATCATGTATCCTGAACAGCCACTGTTCAAGTACCATGATTGATGTGTGTACTCTGTTGCTAAGAAAATATCAAACATAAATAATTTGCTTCTTAGGTACCCATACCTTTTATGGGTTAGTTTAAAAGGTTGTTTACTTTTTAGTGTTTTTAACCCGAAGACTTTCAACATTAAGCAAAATCTTTCATCATGCCCCTTTTCATGAAGTATGAACAAATTACATGTTTTGGATCAAACTTATTATGATCATTATATTTTTATTCGTCCTATGTATATCAAATATCGTTCAGACTCACGGGTAAGATTAGAAAATACCTCATCATTATTTTCAAAGTCTAATTCTGGGTCAGAGGATATAGTTGCCATGAGTGTAAAATTTTCTTCCTCTTCATTATCAGATTCAACATCTCGATCATCTTATGTTGCTAAGAGTCTCTTATTCACTCTTCTTATGAAGTTCTCGTTCTTAGCTCTTTCCTTCTGATACTCTGGGCAGTTAGCCTTTGGTGTTTAGGGTTTCTACAGTTGAAGCAGACCTTTGATCCCCCTTCTTATCTATGACATTTGATCCTCTAGTTAAGTTCGATTTCCTTCTGGGAATATTGCTCTTCTGTTTGCATGGGTGTTGAATCCTCTTCATAAAAGCCAATTTATAACCAATGTGTGGCTTCATCTGGAAGCTTCATCATCATACTTCTTAGCTTTAAGAAGAAGCTTCAGAATCTTCATAATACTCCTGGGTTTCATCTTCATACTTCTCAACTTTAAGAGCTTTCATCATCTTGCATTTAGATTTGAGAGCAATGGACTTTACCTTCTTAGAAGGTTCATATCCTGGTTGCTCCATCTCGTGACTCTTCAGGGAACTAATCAGTTTTTCAATCCCTAGAACATTCTGATACTTAGCTTCCTGAATGGTTGTGACCTTGAATCTCCATTTTGTTGACAGAGTACGTAAAATCTTCTTTCATGATATGTTGCGGTATAGATTTTTCCCAGCACCTATAGATCATACACTAAAGTTTGAGACCTGGAAAAGATGGTTTTAATATCCTCATCGTCCTCATCTTGAATAACTCGTACTGTTGGATCAATATATTAGCTTAAGCTTCCTTAACTTGTTGGTTTCTTCCATACATGTTGTAGAAAGAGTAATAAATACTCTTGACAGTATATTTATCAACAATCTTGGTAAATTCTGAAAATTGGAGTGTATTTACCATGATATTTCAGCCTTGTGGTTCCTTTTATACATCTTATTCTCAGCAACTTTCAGAGTCATTTTCTTGAGAGTAACTCCATCTGTGTTGGCTGGTACGCTACAACCATCTTCTATCATACCTCATAGATCTTCATCTTGGGTTATGACAAAACTATAAAATTTGGTTTTCCACTAGGAAAATTGCTCAGTATCACCATTGATAACATGAGATCTAGATAGAAAGGAGAGAGACTCGATTTTAGTTTAAGGAGTGGTAGACATGTTTTTCTCGGGATCTTTTCTCAGACAATGTTAAGTGATAACTACATAGGCCTTGCTATGATGTCAACAAAAGGTGAGAAAAACATAAAAAAGGTGAACTGGAATCATGTTGGTTTCTATTTCGATTAGTTAAATCTTTTGATCGCATAGAATGAAGGTAAAGTACATGTAAGTAAAGAGTTAGGAGAAAAAGAAAGGACACAAAGAATTATACTGATTACTCCACAATCTGGAGCTAGTTCAGTCCCCTCATAGTTCCAAGAAATTTCACTATAATCCAACATATTACAACAATAAGCACCAAGACAACCTAGTCCTAGATTTTTTTCCCTCAACCTAGAAGACTTCCCAACGTTACACTTTAGGCTTACAAGATTTACAAATAAACTTGAGTGCTTACACAAACTCAACGAGTAGTAAATTATATGAGCGATGTACATTTAAAGTATATCTCTTTTGATTTGTATTACTTTGTATTGAAAATTTTAGTTAAAGTATGTATATACAACTTATAAGGTCGTAACTCGTAACCTTCTTTAACAAATGCTTTCCTTTATATTGGAGGATTTGAATTAGTTATGTTGCTGAAGATCCTTATCGCTCAATGCTTGATCGTTGTATGTAATTTTTCCTTGATTACAGGTGATTGATCTTCGCATTTAACTTGATCATTGATGCGCTTAAATGCTCTTTCCTTTTGTATGCAAGTCAATGTTTGCTTTCCTTATTCGTAGAAAGATTTGTCGCATTAGGTTGAAGTAAAAAGCATTGTTTGTCTTTGTCTAGAGGATGACCTTGGTATAGAGGGTCGCTTGATCCATAGATGATTGACCACATAATTTTGACTATTTCCTTGATCACAAAGCATGTGTTCAATCTGTCTACAGATGGTGACATCGAGTCTATATAGTGTTGACTTTATGTTGACCATAGAGCTTCGTCTTGATCTTATGTGTTTGCTTTTAAGAGTAGATGATTGGCTTTCAGTATAGATTATTGACCACAGAGGATCAAGTACAATTATCTTCATGCAGACTTGAACAAACATGTGAGTATCCAATTATTCTCAAATGCTTTGTTATCATCAAAACTCAGAGATATTGATCTTTAAACCATTTTGTTTTAACATTTCCGAGGTGAGACACATGCAATCTAAATTTAAATTTGTCTCTCTTGAATGAAACCCCTTTATGGATTAAAAAAAAAATTAGGAGCAACAACATCATCAAGTCTGTCAGCAATGATCTTAGATAAAATTTTGAATTTAAAAGTGGCTAAATCTATAGGTCTGTATTGTTCGACAAGAACAACTTCAGCAATTTTAGAAATAAAAAAAAAATGTCAGCATTCCAATTAGGCACAATCCAACTATAGAAGTAAATAATTAACTAACAAAATTAAAAATATCTTTAACATCAATCTCCTAATAGGACTGGAAGAAGAAAGCTCAGAATCCATCAAGACTAAGAGAATCATCTTTATTCTTAGAGAAAACGAAATTTTTGTCCTCCTTTAGGTTAGGAATGTTGGTAAGCATGGCTTCGTAGAATTTGAGACCAAGGCATTCTTTAACACAAACTATTATATGTTGGTTCTGAATAACATGCTACTATTATGAAAAATATATTAAAAACAATTTAGTTTGTAATACGATTGTTCAAAAAAATTTAGTTTGTAATACAAGTAATACTAAGCTTAGTCCATGGAGTCCTAAACCAACCTAAAAAAATTGTTGCCGACACACCAAGATATACAATTAATTTTTTTTTTGGGTAGATGAATTAAATGGAAAATAGTCAATATTAAAACTCACATACATAAGTGGAGGGGTTGGGGTTCGAACCCAGTCACAGCGTCCGACCTCAAAATTTTGATTTTTTTTCTTTCAGTTGAGGTATTTGTGGACAATTAATTTCTTTATGTATTAATATTAATATAGTAGAAAATTATAGTTTTTTTTTTTTTTTTTTGACAAGAGAAAATTATAGTTTTGTTGTGATGTTTTACTTTTCCATATTTTTTTTAAGGAACTTTTCCATATATATCCTCTTTTTTTTTTGTTACACTATTCCATATCCTCTAAAACCCAACAATGCACTGAAGATTATTAAATATAATTAAAATGTCAGCAAAATAAATTGAGTGTTTGAAAATGATAATAGTAACAATAATAGTTTTTGACATAACTATTAAAGCTATTCTTATAAGTAGTGGAGTTGCAAATAAGGTGTGATATGCCTGAATTGGATGTCGCAGTGATATCTCCAAAATTAAGAAAGAATAAGATAATATAAATAATATTCTTTATTGCGTTAATTACCATCATCTTAAAGTAAAAAAATAAATAAATTCATAAATACAAGGTTCAAGAAATTAGGAAAAGAAAACAATACTAGTATCAGATGCTAATACAATAACTAAATTACAGTTCATAAATATTCTATCATAAAATATATTACACATTTATTTCACTAGCACACTAACTCATTATCATATATATGTAGTGTGTATTTACACTAACTCATTATCATATGTAGTGTGTATTTATACTCTCATGGGTCTAGTACTCATGAAACCTTAAAACCCATTTGCACTTCTGATTAATGCATTTATAAGTATGAAACTTGTGCCAAGATATTGGACAATCACCATCAATTTTACATTCATCTATAGTGAAAAAAGATAATAAAACAATGTTATTATAAAATGATTATAAGAGATTGTATGCGAACTGTGAAAGAAAGAAGGAAATTTGAAAAGAATAAAAAAATACATACCGTCGTTGGCTTTCGTTGCAACAAGAAATAAGAAAAGAACTAAAGTAGCATAAATAAACTTGAGAATTTTTGTCATATTTTGTCCTCTTTTCATGTAAAATATAGAATATGATCTTATCTATTTATAGTGTATAGAGTTTATGCTTTCCTAAAAATAATTAAATAGTTTTTTATCACATGAAGTTGCAAAGAAAAAACCGTTTATGAAATTACAATCAGTATTAAATATCTATTAAATTTATCAATATTTGTCGCTTTAACTCACCTAGTAAGGAAATCCGATAATATCAAAGGGAATTTTTTTAACCTTTCGTGACAATAAAGGTAATTTTTCTTTTTTAGCATTTAATTACCCCTAATTTTTCATTATTTTTTAACCTTTCATGTTAGTAAAGGAAGAGATTCCTTTTTGGACCACCTTAAAGTTGTTTGTTAGAATAATGAACCAATTGGGTGAGAAAATATTTATGCATAAGTAAAACGTATTTTAAAATTAACTTTTTGTTGATAAAATTGTTGAATTAAAATGGATGCGTATTTAATTTTTTATTTAATAAATTCCTCAAAAAAATTATTTAATAAAGGATGCGTATTTAATTTTGAAATTGCACGATTTGTTCTTCAACATTCACATGAATTATATAACACATATTTATTTACAAAACAATTTTCTATTGAATGCAGACTATTTTTTCCGAAATGATTCATATTATTATGGAACCATGTTTCAAGTGAAATTAACAAAAAAAAATATACACATTTTTATTTTATTAAAAAAATGGATGTGTATTTGATAACACATTTTTTATTCAAACATAATTAGAGATTAGGAGACGCAACCTAAAAATAGATAACTTTATTATATTGACAAGGTTCATTTTTTTTCCCTTTGTTTCACGTCAATTTCAATTTTTGATAAGGTTCAATTTCATTTACGTCAATTTTGATTTCATGTGTTTCGATTTCGATTGTTTTCAATTGTAGATTTCATGTCCTTTTTTTGGTAAAAAAAAAAGAGATTTCATGTCCTTTTCTTCACGTCATTTTTTTCATTCAAGCTATTTTTATAAGTTTTATAATTTTTTTTTTGGAGATAAATCTGTTTCAATTATTTATTTTCCAGGAGATGATAATTATAGTGATAATAAAGGGAAAACTAGGTTCTTCAAAAAAATAAAGGGAAAACTGTTTTTCAACTACGGTGTTGTAATATTTTAAGGATGAAAGGTAAATTAGTTAAAAAAATTGTCATCCCTTGTTTGTAATAAATATATATTTAAACAAAATCTCTTATCTTCCGTGGTTTGAACCAAAATATATTTAATTAAAGAGTCTTGTTAATCAGTGCATCCGGTACACTCTTTAAACATTTTAAATTATGTAATTATTTTTTAAAAATGTTAAACTTTTCAATTTGCAATCCACAGATAATACAAACTTTCATAAAAATTAACTATTTAAGGTCTTTAACTAGTGTCTTCGTTAAAACTGCCCCTAATTAAAATATCTTCTCTCTCTTTTCGTCCCATCCATTAAAATCTCTCATTCTATTCGTTAAAATAAATGAACCCTAAGTGTGTAGGACAGGTTCTGGAAGCAGAAGTAAGCATGGCAACAAAACCCTCCCCGCACAGACCTGGTCGTCCCAGTCCTGAATTTAACGGGAAAAACCGATATAATAAGGTGTGAATGCGGGCAAAACCCGATTGTTTAGTAGAGGGGTGGGGCTGGGGCCGGAGGATGCTTGTACTCTCCCAACACCCACCCCCGCCCCCATTATTGGAATTTACCTTATTATATTTAATAATCGTATATCCATTAACTTACAAATAGGTACCAAGCTCTTTAAATATATTGTTACTCTTTAGAAATATGTTTGTTAGTGATAGAAAGAATATATCACTCTTCTTCTTCCTCTTGTTTGGCAGAAATTCCATGAACTTGGCATAAAGAATCAGATACTCTCATGCACCCACCTTAGAGAAGGACATGCATCCATTTGCACACGAGTTATTTCTTTAACCCCCGTTGGTTGAAACTTCAGAAAAAGACCAATACTCTTTACCTGTGGATTTTCGTCCACCACAATATCATGACA
>Ga0315914_1006889_pt1 | contig 15926 bp, 9 predicted proteins | sample MpolenodulesMG_FD_203920 | JGI IMG/M metagenome (GOLD analysis project Ga0315914, IMG submission 203920) | Medicago polymorpha root nodule microbial communities from Los Angeles, California, United States - elongated nodules | ecosystem: Host-associated > Plants > Roots > Nodule | place: USA... | reverse complement strand
AGTCTAATGACCTAATCCTAATCAAACCAAGCCTCGAACCCTAATTTTATATAAATCTACTTTCTAATCTAATTTCACCGTTTATATAATGAATTAACAAACACCAAATTCATAAAGGGACAACGGAGGGTTAGTATTTGTCAATTCATCATGACAAATATCAATTCATAAACAGACAATAGGGCAGGTCACCGCATTTGGCCACTCTAGTCGCCACATGAATGTACCTTGTTGTAAATTTGAGACAATTCTAAACAGACAATCAAAATTAAATTATATACACACTTTGAGGTCTTTTAGGGTTATAATGTGGTTTAGGTTAAGGGTGAATATATATATGGGAAAGTAGGCTAACAAAAGAACCTGGAGTTAGATTATCAACCTAAGGATTCCTACTAACATTGAAGAACTGATAACCTTCCTTCCTTGAATCATACAAGATGGATACTAAAGTATAACTATTTATCTTTTTCTTTTGACATAAATAAACTTTTTTTTTAAGAGACCAAAATTTTTGATGTTTTTGACTCTTGATTTTTTTCTTTTTTTCTATTTTTTTGTTTTGTTTTGTGTAGACCCATGGTAATCTACATTTTTTCATTTTGATAAATAAGTTCTACTAGTATCCCACCCCAAACTTAAAATGTTGCTAATTTCAAAGAGCAACCTCAAACTTAACTTCAAACCATACCAAGTCATAATAATAACCTATCTAACTCCAAGAGAAATCAAATAGATTTCATTTAAGGTTTAGGACTGTGAGATGATTCTTCACTTAGCAATAACAAAAGAAATTGCATCTGGAGACTCAAAGTGGTTTCACAAAGGATAATAAGAATATAAAGGATGGCTTTAAAATCTCAAGCTACCTAAGAAAAAATTGTCTCGTGTGTAATATAACTTAACTGATCGTATGTAAAGAACGACCGCTCATTCGAGCAAAAATAGCATTCATATGGAACACTCATGATGGAAAGAATTATGGTAATAGAATGGATAGGAAATATTTGGCTCTTAATCTCAGCGGTTATGCTATTCAGAAAAGAGGTGGTGATCATATGATATGAGTACCTTCAGTAGTAAGCCCCAATAGTTATCGTCCTCGTGAATGTAAGGGTAAACTAGCATCCAATGTAAACATTCTGAAATGAGTATCTAAGACTAAGACAAATTAAAGCACAAAAGGAAAAGTTGTAAATGTAAATGCATATAACTAAAATTTTATATGATAAAACATGAGGAAATCTCAGCTTATTGAAAAGGAAAAATAATTGCAGAAAGTAACTCAATGGACTGTCTCTCATTCAGCGCTTGTTTAACGTCTCAGTCCCGATGATAATAGGCTGCCTCCTATTCAATGCTTCTTTTAGGTCACTAGCTTGACGAAATAAGTTGTCTTCTATTCAGCGTATGTTTTAAATCTCAAGTATGACAAATATGTATAACTTTTGCTCGGGTGCCCCTGACCATTAGACTCCTTGTCTTCCTCCTCATATTTGATGACAAATCATGTTACGTTATTCTTAGCATGTTTTTCAGTCTATTTTAGTAGGTTTTACCAGCAAAGTAGAGGAGTATTAGATCAATTTCCTATGATTTCGGGACATTTGTAATGTTTTCTATATTTGAGTTTGTAATTTTATTCTTCCTAAAACATAGCAATTTTAGGGTGTTCTTGATGTAATTCACGAAGAAATCAAGCAAATCAGGCAAAGCAAGACATCCAAAGATTTATGTGGTCCTTGGGAAGATGAAGAATGAATATTTAACAGGCCTCAGAAGACTTTACAGAGGGAGGAATTTTGTTCCAAGTTCCAAGACATTTTACTTTGAAGAAAACACTTCAACATACAAAGAAAACAGACATTTCAGATATAAAAAAAAACGCACTTAAATGCCCATGCGCACAAGATGGGGGCGCCTAGCGCCCAGAAGGGAGCAAAAGCACCCATAAGCATGAGGAGAGGCGCCAGGTGCCTAGGGCTGTAAGGCATGTGTGCCTAGAGCATGGTCCATGCACCTAGCGCCTAGTAACTTGCAAAAAAAGTTACATTTTGTGACTTTTTCGCCCCTGAAAGCCCGTGATTTTAGCTCAAGTTAGGTGGAAACTTTCCCTATAAATACAGTATTCCTCATTCACAATTTCTCGTTCAAAACTAGAGAAGTTCAAGAGGAAGGCGATTCTAAGTTTCAAGGAGGAGCTATATCTTCTCCTATCTTTTCTAGGATATGTTTTTATCTTTTTGTATTTTGTCTTAATTATCAAGTGTAACTAAATATTTATATGCTAGGGTTCTAAGATGAACCTCTGTTTGTTTTGTTGGATAATTATTTAATTTAATGTCGTTTGTTTTAGTATATTTTCTGTTCGCTATTAAGTTTCATTAGGATTAATTTATTTCGGCGTAGTGTAACACTAGATTAGGTGCTTAGGTCGTGACAAGGCTTAATATTGATATTACTATCCTGATTCTTATATCTTCATATTTATATCTTGTATACTAATATCTATCTACCTAGGAAGTAAGTGATTAATAACTAGATGAAAGATACCGAAAGCGAGTTGACCCTAGTAGTAAGTACTTAGGATGTGACATTACTAATACTGAGTAAAATCTACTGAACCAAGGATGTAACTAGTTATTAATTAGGGAAACAAGCACCAAGGGGAGTGAACCTAGTGAGACCATTGTCCTCGAACTCTTGGTAAGGTAGACGCTGATAGCGATGTTCGTTTGTAGAACTACCAATGGGAGAAGGATAATGTGCTATGAGTGTCCTAAGATTAATAGATGGGAAGACCTTTGAGAACATTGGCCTTCATTGCCTTTGGAAACATAGGAACACCAATTTAAGTTTATGTTTCAATTACCTTTGAATTAGAAAAAACCCCGCACGTAAGAATCATCCTGCAAGCAGCAGGTGCAGTTAGCCATCAGAGGGATGGACATAGATCAACCGAGATAGTATAGACCTCACATGTAAGGATCATCGTGCGATCAACAGGTGCAGCTTGACAACCGACTAGGTTAGAACGTTTAAACGGTCTCATCACTTGTATAGTCTACTTAAGATTACTATATGTGACATGACTATTATTTAAATCCAACAAAATAAATAGGGGGAATTTAAAGAGTCCTAACCCTTTACTATTCTTGATGTGATTCATGAAGAAATCATGCAAATAAGGCAAAGCAAGACATCTGAAGATTTATGTGGTCCATAGGAAGATGAAGAATGAAGAATCAAGAGGCCTCATAATACTTTACAGAGAGAGAAATTTTGTTCACAAGTTTCAAGACATCTTTCATTGTAGCAAACACTTAAAAAGGCGAATAAAACAGACATTTCAGTACCGGAACACACTCAGAAGCGTCCAGGCGCACCGGAAGGGGCGCTAGGTGCTCAGAAGCCTACAAAAAGTGCCCAGGCACATACTAGGGGGCGCCAGGCGCCTAGACCTGGCAGGCACACGCGCCTGGCGCATGGTCTAGGGTGCTAGGCGCCCATTGACTTACAAAAAAATTCACTTTTTGTTACTTTTTCGCCCCTAGAAGCTCATGTTTTTAGCCCAACTCATGTGGAAACTTTTCCTATAAATACCGCCTTCCTCATTCTTAATTTCTCATTTAGAACAGAAATTGTTCAAGAGGAAGGCGATTCTAGGAGCTTTAGGAGGAGTTGTATCTTCACCATATCTTTCTAGGATATGTTTTTATCTTTTTGAATTTTGTCTTAGTTATCATGTGTAACTAGATATTTATAGGTTAGGGTTCTAAGATGAACCTCTATTTGTTTTGTTGGATAATTATTTAATTTAATGTCGTTTGTTTAGTTATTTCTATTCGTTATTAAGTTTTATTAGGTTTAGTTTATTTCAAAGGAGCGCAACCCTTAATTAGGTACTTAGGTTATGATAGGGCCTAATATTGATGCTTATATCTTAATATTTATATCTATCTATCTAGGAAGTAAATAGTTAGAAACTAGACGAAATATAGTGAAAGCAAGTTGACCCTAGTAGTATGTACTTTAGAGGTGACATTACTAATATTCAGTAACTAGCTATTAATTAAGAAAACAAGTGACTCTGGGGAGTGAATCAAACCTAGTAAACCCATTCTCCTCGACCCTTGGTAAGGTAGATGCTGATAGGGCTGCCCGTTTATAGAACTACTGAGAGGGAAGACCTTCAGGAACATTGGCCTTTATTGCCTTTTGAAATCTATGAACGTCAATTTAAGTCTATGTTTCAATTACCTTTGAGGTAGTAAGACCCTGGATGTAAAGATCACCCTGCGATCGGCAGGTGCAACTAAACATTGGAGGGATAGACCTAAATCAACTGAGAGAGTAAGGCATTGCATGTAAGGATCACCGTGCGATCAACAAATGCAACTTGACGAACTGACTAAGTTAGAACGTCTCAATGGCCTCATCAGTTGTATAGTCTACTTAAGATAACTAAATGCGACATGAATGTTATTTAATTCCATCAAAATAAATAGGGGGATTCAAAGAGTCCTAACCACTGCTTACTTTTCTGCAACCAAATAGGTCTTGCTTTGTTGCAAACAGATAACAATTGCAATATGTAACCCTTAACTCTTTTATTATTATATCGTCAAAACAAAATAAGTAACGCGAATTGTTTGGACAAAATGGCAATCCTTGTGGATACGATACTCTACTTACACTTTATTACTTGGTAAACGATTTGGTACACTTGTCTAATCCGACCATCAAGTTTTTGGCGTTGTTGTCGGGTATTGTTGATATTTTCGACTAAGCGATTCAAATTACTTATTCCTATCTTTTATTTTATTTTATTTTTTGTCATTTATTTTTCCGCATTTTATTTTTCTGTTTTCAAAAATACCAACAATATTTAGTTCTAGTTGAACCATTTCATTTTATTTTTTTTAGGGAACATTTCATTTCATTTTTTTTTAGAGTCTAGTTTATCATTTAGTTTATTGTTACTAACTTAGTTTATTTTTCTGTTTGCATTTAGATTTCTATCCATCTTAGTACTAACCATTTTTCTTTTCTTTTCTTTTCTCATATTGGAACTAACCCATTTTATTTTCTTTTTATTTTTGGAGGTTATAATTAGTTGCATTGCATTTTAGAGAGTCTTAGTAAAAATAACGATTGTAATCATTAGATCGAGTCTAGTTAACATTATGTCATTTAATAGTAAGAGCCAGTCCATTTAATTTTGCATTTAGAAATAGGATTAACATCTAGTAATCATAGGAATAGAGTCATTAGTAATAATAATAATAGTTAAATTAAATCAAGTCAGCATTGCATCTAGACAGTTTAGTATGGATATTCCGGTATGACAATGAATCTCATGTTTGAAGAAGAATTTGATCTTTTTCAAGCAATCTACACTTTCTACTTCTGATCTTTTTAGATCTAATGATTCTTACTGCATAAATGTTTTGGATGAGAGTTCTTGTTGTGGAGAGATGATTTCTCATTTGAATGATGATTCTCTTTATAGAGATTCAATCTTGGTGAGCAAACAAGGAATTAGCTATTGGAAACTAGACATTATTTTGTCCTTTTGTGCTTTACTTTAATGACCAAATAACTCTTGAAAACTAGCCGTTATTCCATGTGCTTTTCTTATCAGTTTTTTTCTTTTGTACGATCCATCTTATCAATGGTACAATATATTATAACAGAATTATGAACTGCTCTGATATTGTGAGCAAGCAAATCAATTAGATGTGGTTGTAGTTCTATGAAACATTATTGCTTTATAATTTTAAGCAGATTTGCACCGATATTACCAGCAGATGTAATCCTTTATGATTATGTTTCATTTCAGTGCTAGTTTCTATATAGGTAGGGCACAAAACTTGACCCAACCCATCTTACCTTGCTAATATTTTATAAACAACGATGTAAGTTTAATTTTTCTGTTGTCGATATACAAGTTAATACTGAATATTCTTAAATCCTTTAGGTGATATTGCTTAATCATGCCTTGGTTTATTATAAGCACAATCATTTTACATTCACCCGCAGCAACCAGATAGAAGTAGCAAAGTCTGACTCAGCCACGTACACCTTTTATAAAATAAGAAGGATAACAAGACTCAAACTACCAATGCATTTTAAGTCTAAATTGGAGTACTAGTGGTACTCACAGGTTTCATATTGCCTATTATTGTTTAAATTGACTTTAACCTATAAATCTATATAACTTATGGCTTATTTCGATGACATGTTCAATGTGACATTCGATTATGGGATTAAAATTATTCAGCTCACCTTCTTTTTTTTGTCAAATATTTAATTAAATATGAATCAACCAATTTGTAGCTAATGGTTTAGTTTCGAACCGGACCTCGGCCCAACTATGAAGGCCCGAGAAACAGATGCACCAACTTATAGACACTTAAGGAAGGTCATTCGTGCGCTCGTCCACACGGAAACACCTCCTCAAGATGATCTTGGGTGTACGCATGGCATCCAACAATTTCATGTAACCCAGAACAGTTTACACGAGAATGGTTAGAGCCAGCTCGTCTATATAAGTGTGGCCCCTCTGCAATGTACATGATGTCAATGGTTTGAGGAACATATTGTATTGTTTTCACTCGAGTCGTTGTAATTCACTTTTATCCTAGATCATGCAACTCCATATGTGTTTTTAGTGTTTTGTAGTGAGAAATCGTATATATCAACAAATCAAGACATCACTTGAAGGATCAAGGATATAAAGATTGAAATCAATGGTTCTTATAAGGTTTTTGAAGACATTACAAAGTATAGAAAATTATTTTCAAGTTCCTAGGAGTTCCATATGGAAGAACGGTCGAAAACGAAATGAAAACGCAAGATTTTGCACCTCAGGGATGCCTCAGGCGTCTGGCCATGCGGCATTTGCGCCCCTGTAGGCGCCATCTGCGCGCAGCTGCGGGCATAAATTGGCTGCAGTTTGTTTTCCAGGTTGGATCGGTGCAAAAAACCTAATTTTCTTATCTTAAACCCTAAGTAATCATTTGCTATAAATAGAGACCCTTGCACTCATTATTGTTCATTCAAAACACTGATGGCTCAAGGCAAGGCTCAAACATCAAAGCTTCAAGGTAGGATTCCTTCCTTCTCTTGTTCTCTCTAGGGTATGTTTTTCTATTGTTTTGTTATGATGTCTATTGCCATGAGCAACTAAACCTCTTGATTAGGGTTCCAAAATGAACCCCTTCTTATTTGTTGGATTCGATTAATAAAGTTTTCATTCAGTTGATGTTTTATTGTGTCAAATTTAAATTAGTCCATGCATGTTCATTAATGCTTTTTCAACAAAGATCTCTGCATCGTAATCTTGAAAATTGATCCGTAGATTAAAAGTAGGACTTACAACCCGAAATAAAATCGGTTCATTGATTGATCTAATTATTTTTTTATTAAATTGCTTAATGAAATTCAAGTTTGAAACCTAATTGTTACTACTCTCTTCTTTGGACAACGTCGTACGTAACCTAGGTTAGTCCGACATATAGTTGTTATGAGAAGCTTTGTATGAGTTTTACCCATTGATTTTAGTAAATCATAAGTAGGCATCACATAGTTGTTTGTTTAATAAGTTAATTCCAACAAAGATGGAGGAGGATTCACGAATTCCCTCATCGTCGTTAATAATCTGAATCACAAGTCTAATCTTGCATTGGCAGGACAATTCATCCCTGCAACTCCATTCAATTTTATTTTACTTTCACCCTTTGAAATAAGTTTTACTAATTGTTAAGTTGAACAACAATCTCTATGGAGAACGATAAACTAACTACTTTATTACTTGTTACAAGAAACTTAATATGTTTTTCATTTTAAATCTTTTATTTTTTTTACTTTATTTTCATCTACTTTAACTTATAAAAAGGAAAAACTTAATATGATAGAAGTATTGTGGGTGGGAGGGAGTATATTTCTTGATAAAAGAAACTTGTCCTTTTTTCTTAATCAGTGTAATTTGGGTATAAAATATGGCTCCTTTTAAATTTAATCACGGGTTGCTCTTTCTTCGATGAGAGAATTTCTAAGTCTTGATTTTATCTTATAAAAAAAGTCTTGATTTTATAAAAAAAATAAATTAAAATTTCTTAGTCTTGAAAAGGGCAGTGTCGAGGCCTGAGGAAGCAACACTCTGCTGTGCCATAGTGCAGTTACTAACACGAGTTTAATTTGTTTCTTTTTGTTGTTTTGAGTTTGCAAATTTGGCATTCACTTTGTAGAGAGTGACTCACCAACTGAACTCAATATTAAAATGTTTAGAACATGAGGTATTGACTTGATCAAAAAAATAAATAACATAGAGGTATGACCATTGAGTTAATAGGACTAAATTAATCTATCCAATTATGACCATCGAGTTGATAGGGACTAAATTAAAAATTTAGGGTGAAAGTTAGAGATGAAGTATATAGAAACAAATCTAGTTATAGCCAAATTAGATCCATAGAACAAAACCATTAAAATGTTTAAGACGAATTTGTACAAAAGATAGTTATTTCATCCATAAAAAAAAACAAAAGGGTTAAATGTGTTTTTGGTCCCTATAAATATACCAATTTTTCGTTTTAGATTGAAAATTTTACAGAGACTAAAAGTTGAAGGAAAATTTTAGAGAGACTAAAACGAAAAGTTGATATATTTATAAGGTTCAAAAACATATTTAACCCAAAACAAAATTACCAAAATTTAAGATGAAAGTTAAAGTTGAAATATGTAGAGTTGAAGCAGATTATTTTAAGGATTTTCTAGATGACGAAACAAATAAAATAAAAAATAAAAAGAAACAAAAGGCGGTGAAAGCTACGTTATCTTGTTTAATTAACAAGAAGAAAAAAAATCAATGATTATTTTATTTGAACATAAAAAGAACAGAAGTGTTTTTTCTTCAATTCATTTTTAGTTTTATTTTATCCTCAAAAAAAAAAATTCGATACTCAGTTAAAGACTGGCCAATCTAAAAGATCTAATTCCACGGTTTATTTGCAAGTATTCATTTAAGTCATAGAAAAGTTTTGTATGAAATTGTTAACTGAAATTGATTCTTAGAAAAATTAAATTTAAAACTTTGAAATAAACACACTCTAAAGTCTTATAGTATCACCATTAAACTAACTCTAGTGGGTTCATTAATATTTAGTCTTGAAAGCTCGTATTTCGTTTTTTACCGAATCCAACAATTATGATATACTATAAAGTAGGAAAAGATGCAGATATGGCAACATCTTAAAAGGTTTGGAACGATGATATGGAGGCTTGTTCTTACCTGATGTATTTTTTTCAATGGTAATTAGCTTGCTTGCTTGATTTCTTACATCCCAACTCCTTTTCAATTTAATTTGAGGATCAGCTATGCCAACAATAGTTATTTTATTCTTTAAAAAAATAGTTATTTTAAAATAAATGTTAATTAGTGGTAGTTATTTTTTAATTGATCTACTTGATACTTAAATCTTTTATATGACCAACAAAGTGATTGTACTCAAGAGGTTAACAAACTTATCAAATAATAAATTGTTCGAAAAATTCAAGTTTAATTTCTGAATAAAACAATTCTTAATCACCCCATATCCTAAAAACCAGAGGTTACCAAAAAACTCTTTTGTTGGAATATCAAAATAACAACATTGCTCATAACATCTAGTGTGTGTGTGTGTGTGTGTATATATATATAGGTTTGAGAAATGCTACCAACACACATTTTAACACACATTTTTCAAGACACTCTCTTTGATTGGTTAAAATTCACATGAGACCCACAAAATTTATATGGGACCCACATGATTTGGTGGGACCCATGTGAATTTTAATCAATCAAAGAGGGTGTGTTAGAAAGTGTGTGTTAGAATGTGTGTTGCTAGCATTTCTCATATAGGTTTTGCTAGAAAACACATTTTATGAAGGTGTCTTTAAGCAAGTTATTCTATGAGTATTTGTTAAAAGACACCAACTAATTTTTATGAAGGTGTCTTTTAGCAAAGTTATAACTAAAAAGGGGAAGTCACACCTTGAGGTGTGGGTTACTAAAAGACACTTTCATGACTTCATTAACAATTGATATTTTATTTGGTAAATTTTCATTTCTGTTAGGTAAACAAACTTATGGTAATAGACTACATATACATGTTTGATATATTGGGGTATTGGTTCAAACTCACAATTCATTTCTACACAATTAAAGTATGTATAGTTTTTATGTTATGCAGGTTTCTTTTTGTGGTTTGGGTGTTTTTTGTGAGGTGACGCCGTCTGGATTTTGAGCGCCGTTGTCAAGCTTTTGCCTTGTTGTTGTCAGATTGTTTTTGCAATCTGGTATTGCACATGTTCTTGTTGTTATTGTGGAGGCGATTTGTTTTTTGTGCTCTTCTGTTTGTTTTTTTTTTTTTTTTGGTTTGTTTGTGTGTTTTTTCGATCAAAGATTGTGGTGACTTCAGACTTGAGACTCAATTTGCAGTGGTTCATTTTCAAAAATCTGAAAGGGTTTGCTGGGTTTGGTTACTAACATATTAGACTTATCCCTCGATATCAGTTCTTACGCGTCTGTTTGAAACATGTTGTGTTTGGTGGTCTGACTTTTCGATTCTCTGATGTTTCAGGTTTGTTGAAATCTGCATGTTTCAAGGCGTTAGGTCTGCCTCCACTATGTTACTTAATGCTCGAAAGAGCTTTATATGCTTGTTGTATTGTTTAGGGAGATGTTGGCACTTGGATTTTGATACCTGGCAGTCGATCCATTCGCCATATTTAAACCCTAATTGTTCGTTGCAAATGTTCATCTTCATATATCTTTTTGTAATCTGGTTTCGCGCCTGTATGTTGGTTCGTTGGATTGCACATGTGATTAGTTAATTTTTGTTATGATATTATAGACGATCCACTTGGTTTGATTTATCACAATGCAATCCTGATTGTGTTGTACCTGAATTAGTCTTTGTAATTTTTTTCTTTTTGTTTAATGATCATGATAACTTGTGTCCTAAGGACAAAGTTAACATTTTCCTTTATTTAATTGATTTCTATTTTGCCTAAAAAAAAGTTTGATAATCACCACATGTATTTTTCTTTCTCAAAGCAATCACTACATGCGTGATTGCTGATAACACCCCCAATGGTCCCTCGATCAAATGATTACATGCGTGATTGCTGATAACACCCCCAATGGTCCCTCGATCAAATGATAATTGTAGTATTTTTCATTCATTTATTTATTTTTATTATTGTTGGTTATCAACTTTTGTTATTATTATTTTGTCAAGTTGTCTGATGGTTCTTAAGGTAAATAGTGAGGAATCTCAAGGCTTTGTACTTTTTTTTAAGTTAAATACCTCTTTTTAGTCTTTTAAGTTTGACAAAAATATTAGGTTAGTCCTTTAAGTTTTTTAAGTTTTAAATAAATCATTTAAGTTGCTGATCTAATGCATTGTTATCCTTTTAAGGATATACTTGAAACTTAAAAAAAAACATCAAATGGGTGCATTAAATTAACAACTGAAAGGATATATTTGAAACTTAAAAAAAAATAAAAATGACCTATTTAAAACTTTAAAAACTTAAAGGATTAATCTGGTATTTTTGTCAAACTTAAAGAATCAAAATAGGTATTTAGCCTTTTTTTTTACTAAGCTTTATTTTTGGATTACCATAATATTGGTATAATATTTTCATTGGAACTTAAAGTTAGTAACCTCTATCGGGGAACATGTGGGGCACAAATTAATATGAATTCTTCCCTCCCAATCAAACTTTTTTTATACGCATGAATCAAGAACCGAACCTCTAACCACATATATGAGGAGCACAAATCTTTTACCACTTGCACGAATTCATTGTTGGTTTACTAAACTTTTATTACCATTATATTGAAAATTATCCATTTATATTCACCTTCGATTTTGCTTAGCAAAAATCAACCTTGAAGGAATTCAAAGTGCAGGCCTTCCAGTCCAGAGTGCCGACCTAAGATCTCTAGTAGGCCCATTATTAACCTATTCTCGAAAACACAATGCCCGTTTGGATTGGTTGGAATTTTTATTTTTAAGAAAAAATTGAATTGGTTTGAGTCAGACATGTTTGATCTCAGAAATATGTTTAAAACGTTTGTTTGTTGTGCTGTCAAAGCCAAATCTGTTTAAAAATGTTTAGATAATATGCATACCGATTGTTGTTAAAATGAAGGCATGAATATTCCGTTTTTAAAACTAAAAAAGATAGGCATGAATATTTTGTTGTGTTGGATTATTGGAATTTGGCTATGTAAAATATTACTGGAGCTGTGGGAGCTTATGAAACCAGTATTTTAGAATTTTGCTTTCCCGCAAATAAAATCAAATGGAACTTTTTGTTCCCTTGTTCTTGAAGTTAGCTCTTAGAATTGGTTGAATAGATATATGATAATTTTGTAAGCAAAAACAAAATTGAACTTTCTCTAAGTTTATTATAATAGGTTAATAGAAAATGAAAACAGGCTAATAGAAAATAAAGAATAGCAAAATTGATAGCGAGTTCATTTTTTTTTTTTTATAATCAAAATAGATTATAGGAAGTACGAGGGTACTTCAACCTTTTTTTTTCTTCTTTTTTCTTTTGCACCGGTTTCCGACCCATCAAAGGTGAGCGACTAATCTAACTCGTACGTAGAGGCATGCGCATTAACCAAGCGTTGTTCCCCCTGAGAATCGAACCCGGTATTCCCAATGTACATCCTTGGAATGAGCTCCTTGCCATTGGAGCCCAAACTACTTGGTTAGGGTACTTCAACCTCTACATCAAGTGTTTGGTGATCAATTATTAGCCATTTAAAAATTTGTGAACATGATAGGTCTCATAGTTTGATCTATATAAATTATTACTTGGCCAGACTCTTTATAAAGACAGTTTAGTTAAATAGAAAGTCTATTTTATAGAAAGTCTATTAGACTATTACCATAGACCTAAGAGATTATTAATTTATGGTTTAAGAGTTACTTCTTCCGTCTTTATATATAAGCACCTTTTTATTAGAGGTAGAGGGTACTTATATATAGGAACAGAAGGAGTATTTTTTATTAGACATAAAAAATGAGGATGATCGTTAACCTCTACTACTAAAAGATGATATATATCATCATTGTATTTTTAAATATTTTTTTAAGTACCAGTCCATATTGTACCACTAATGAATGTGGTCCATATATCAGAACCAATTGTAACTCAGCCATAAAAACTAATGATTCATATTTGGATGTATATTAGAACCAATTGTAACTCAGCCATAAAAACTAATGATTCATATTTGGATGAACAAAACATAAAGAATGATGAAGGATGTCATGGACCATTTTTCATAGATGATTCATGATAGACCATATTTTAGAACCATAAGCTGTCATACTCTCTCCACAATAGATTAGGAGTCCGTTTATCTTAATTATTAATAAATGTTCTTTGAAGTTTCAGTAAACTTTTTTCAAAAATAAATTTGTTAAAAATTGATATTTGTGTTAAAAATGAAATAACTATTGATTTTCTTTTGAAGAAAAACATTTTTAGTAGAAGGAGCAAACTTTTGAAAAGAATCATTTTTAATAGATGAAAAACTTAGTTTATGAGGTCTATATTTTTTTCAACCATATTAATGGAAAGAAAATTGCTAAATCTCGCGAGAGAAGCCTTCCCGAAGTGTATTTCCAGTTTCCCTCACACACACACACATATATATATATATATATATATATATATATTTCTTCCGTGTATTTTGCAAAAGCAAGATTTTGATTGGTTAGTGGTTCATTCGGGATAATCTCAGATGTTTTCCTTCGCTTTAAATAGCACAACTCTAATGAAAAAATTAGTTTATCGTGCATATTTTTTCAACATAAGTGTTTGTTGAACTACATTTTTTTTTTAATCTCCAAAGAGAATAATACCTGAAGAGAAATGTTATGGTCACACCCTCTAACACACTCTTTTGACACACTTCAATCATATTTAGCCACCTCATCTACTCTTTTATATTATTTTACATTTATTACATTTTATGATTTTAACGGTTCATCTTCGTACCCAACCTTCCACCAACTCCATGAAGCTTCTTTTCTGCAAGTTCTCATGTTTGCAACCACTCATCCCTCGCTATACTCTTCTCATTCATCATCTTCTCTTTTTTACTCTAATTTTTTAAAGATCTCACATGTTTTACATTACAAAACTTGGCAACCGCTCCTTCAACTGCTAGCTAATAGGTTGGGGTCCTGGGGGACTAAGTATGTGCCTTGGTGGTAGAGTCGTTCTCCTTAATTCCGTCCTTAGTGCCATCCCTATCTTCTACATGTCGGTCATGAAGATGCCTGTATCGGTTTGGAAGAAGATTGTTCGCCTTCAGAGGGAGTTCCTATGGGGTGGGGTTAAGCGGAGTAGGAGTATCCCCTGGGTTTCTTGGGCGGTTGTTTGTCAGCCTAAGCGTGAGGGGGGGCTGGGGGTGAGGGACCTCCGTCAGGTGAATCTTGCCCTTTTGGCAAAGTGGCAGTGGCGTTACCTCATTGGGGAGGGTGGCCTGTGGCGTGATATCCTGATTGCCAGGTATGGGGAGTGTTATCCTTCCCCTCATCTTGGTGGTAGGCCATCTCGCCTTCGTGGTGTTTCATCCTGGTGGTCTAATATCTCCCTCTTGGGTGGTGATAGGGAGGCATCCAGAGAATATTGGTTTTCTAACGGGGTGACTAAGGTTATTAGGGATGGTCTCTATACCCATTTTTGGCATGATCCGTGGTGTGGACCTACTATCCTTAGAGTTAGGTTCAGGCGGCTTTTTCTCCTATCTCTGCACGTGGATGGGAAAGTGGGGGATTTAGGTCACTAGGAGGGTGGCATTTGGGTTTGGGATCTTACCTGGAGAAGAGCTTTGTTCGTCTAGGAAGCGGACATGCTAGCTGATCTCCTAGTGGTTGCGACTAGATGAGCGATGGTTGTGGGGGCAGATGTGTGGTCCTGGACGCTTAGTACTGATGGTCGGTACTCTGTTAAGTCTGCGTATTCGTCCCTCCTTAAGGGTCTTACGGTTTCGGGTATCCCTCAAGGGGAGGTCTTGAAGGCAGTCTCGAGGGTTTGGAAATCTTGGGGCCCGTCTAAAGTTATTGTTTTTTCGTGGCAGCTCCTCCTTGATAGGATCCCCTCGAGGAGCAATCTCCTTAGGAGAGGTGTTCCGCTCCTTGTGAGAGGAGTGAGGTGTGTTTTCTGTCATGTGTCGTTGGAGTCAGCAACACACATGTTCCTCTCTTGTCCTTCCTTCTTTCCGGTGTGGTATCAGGTGGCTAGGTGGTTGGGTTGGGTCTTTGTGATGCCCATGGGGATAGCCCAACATTTTCAGGCTTTTACGGGGTTAGGATGGGGGAAGAGAGTTAGATTAGGTTTGCTTCTTGTTTGGCATGTTGTTATTTGGACCATTTGGGTGTCCCGGAATGACCTTATCTTTGCTGGTGGCTTACTCCGAGAGGAGCCAGTGGTGGACAGAGTGAAACTCTTAGCTTGGAAGTGGTTCCGGGTTAAGTGCCCTGCTAGTTCTTGTTCTCTCTATGAGTGGGAGGTGCAGCCCGTCCTGTGTTGGAACCGGTAGGGTTTTGTGGTGGTTGTTTTTTCCTGGGGTTGCATCTCCTCCCTTCCTGGTGTGGCTTTCAGGCTATCCTTGTTGTTTTCTATGCCTGCAGGTGTTGTTGGGTTGTTGCCGGTTGTAGCTCTCGGTTTGTTGGTGCCATTTGTTTTTATGTTTGTTTCCTTTTATTTTTAGGGCTGTTGTGGGTGCGCTTTCGTCCTCGTTTGTGGGGTTTCGAGTGCATCCCTTGGTGGTTTTTTGCTGGAGTGTCTTTTTACGGCTCTTCTGGTGTATATTGTACTTTTCTTCTTATTATATATATATATATATA
>Ga0315914_1006888_pt1 | contig 15928 bp, 10 predicted proteins | sample MpolenodulesMG_FD_203920 | JGI IMG/M metagenome (GOLD analysis project Ga0315914, IMG submission 203920) | Medicago polymorpha root nodule microbial communities from Los Angeles, California, United States - elongated nodules | ecosystem: Host-associated > Plants > Roots > Nodule | place: USA... | reverse complement strand
ATGTTATTTTATTTATGCTAAACATTTTTTTTATTTTTAGTTTCAAAGAGACTAGGCCCCCGCACGTGAATGTCGACACAATCTTTTACCATCTCAGTTGCACTTTTGAATCTATTTCGTGCGTTGGAAATTGTGGAAAATACGTCTCTTCAGCATCAGTGTTTTGAGGATTCGTAGCTCTCTATTTTGAGTTGGTTGGACGTGAGTAGTGCTCTTTCCAATAGGGTTTTAGAACACGCCTTTTCTTTTTGCGATTTGTTTGATGATGGTAAAGTAATTCATAATATGCTTGTCATCATTTGGATTGCATGTGTATGGAAAACACATAACATAACACGAGTTTAAAACAGATCAAGAAATTGTTTTTCAGTAATTGATAGAATTAATCTCATGTATTAAACGACATTTTGGGTTAAACGACTAATCTACTCGGCCACTTGTTTGTTTAGGTATCGTTTAGGGTGGTTTTTGGTTTTTTGGTTTAAATTTGTAAAATTCAAAATCAGTTTTTGTTTTGAAAGTTTCAAAATTCAAAATCCAATTTAGTTTTGATGTTTCTCTTTTCTTATGCGACAAAAAAGAACAATAAAAATCCATAAATCAAATGCTTCTCTGTAACAAAGTCGTTGAACACTGCTAGAACAAACTGAAATTCTGTGCTTTACCAGTAAAATAATGCTTCTCCTACAAAAAATTGCTTCAGATTGAAATTCAACATATATACATATCAAGACAACACACAGTCAATAACATCAAATATACATATTACAGAAACAACATTACTGATAATCAATCTCTTTACAATTGAAGGTTCATACATTTATCTATATAAATTTATTATGTGGGATGCAAAATAATCTCAAAATCTGCATCAAAATATGAACCATTCAATTTCAATATGTCAAGATCCTATTTCGAAGCATAACATAACAACGAAGCATATACATACACAAAATTAAAACTAAGCATAACATGAAACCCACATGACAGATTCTTAATTGATATTGTAAAATCTTAAAATATAATAATCAAGGAAACATTAATCTCATAACATAAAATCCACAAGACAGATTTTATAATATATAAATAATAAAAGACTTTAGAGACTAAATTGACTACAGATTTTATCTATAATAATAATCATTCAAAAGCCCATTGATTGCCTTCGGCGGCGTCTTAGCCTCCAACATCATGTCTGCCATAGTCTTGCAAGTAAGATCCAAAAGACTCTTGATGTCCAATAGTTAGCAGCCAACATGAGATCAAAGAGGGTATTTTGATCAACCTCATGTTGGCTGCCAACTATTTAGACATCAAGTGTCTTTGATCGATAATGCCACTGCCTCTTCGAGTTTAAAGGTTTCACCGTCAAAACTCTTGAGGGTGATTTTCTTCGCAGATGATTCAGGGAGATTTTGTTTGGTCAATGATGATTCAGGGTGATGATGTTCTTTGGATTATAACATGATTTTGTTCCTCTCTTTTTCCAAACCCTAAATTTTTGTCTAAGTGAGGGAGAGGGTGGAGTTTTTATTGAAGAAAGAATAGATGTGAGTACTATTTATAATGCAAGCGACTAGGGTCTCCCACCGTCCTACTTGCCCAAGAACTTTTTTCTAGAGGATTCCAAAAAAAAACTTTTTTTTTGTTTTTTGAAAAAGGTGTTTTTACAATATTTGATTTTCAATTAAAAAGATTTTTCTTTTTTTCCCAATAAAAATCTTTTTTAAAAGATTTTTTTCCCCCAATGAATTTATTTTGACTTGTTTTTGGAATCCTCTTGAAAAAAGTTGTGTTTTTTCAATATTTAATTTTTAATTAAAAATATTTTTTCTTTTTTTTTCCAATGAAAATATTTTTTAAAAGATTTTTTTCCCAATTAATTTTTTTGACTAGTTTTTGGAATCCTCTAGAAAAAAGTTTTGTTTTTACAATATTTGATTTTTAATTAAATAGATTTTTTCTTTTTTTCCCAATGAAAATATTTTTTATAAGATTTTTTCCCAATGATTTTTGTTTTTTAACAATATGAAAATATTTGTTATTGATACTATTATTCAGATAGGCATTGTATGCCCGCCTATCCGCTTTTTCTTTTGCGCTAATGAGATAAATTGCAGACAAAAGTTTTTTTTTTAAAATATTTTGATTGGATTTATTTTGATTTAGATCAAAATTATAGATATAGGTACCGATAATAGATATTTTTCACTTCCATATTGTAACAAACTATACTTATCTTTTTCAATTGTTGTGTTTATGATTATAGCAAACTGTTCTGGATCGGTCAGAGACCTAGGCCCAATAACTAATCAAGCCCAAATACCACATTTGGCAGTTTACTCGCAACACACCCCTTCCTGCGAGGGAGGTGCACGGAGCAACACAGACAAATTCAAACAAACTGTAATGTCTCTTTACCCATGTTCCCGTGAATATATCACGGGCGGTTATACTTCCCATGATTTCGTAACCGCCGAACACACGTATTCCATTACAACGGCTCTACATTCACACACCTCTATATAAAGGAGGCTCCTCGCAGCCTCCAAGGTAAAACCTCTCTCACTTCTAAACCCCCACTTCTGACCTCTACTGACTTGAGTGTCAGAGTGTCTCCAGGTACACAACCCCCCGCCGTTCCAGTACTAAACAGACGCGTTTCCACCACTTACAACCACCACATTAAGGAAGCACCCACAATCACCTTCTGATCAGGTACGATCAGCGGCGTCGTCTGTGGGAAATAAAAAGTTATCCCCGTTTTTTACCTACAAAAATCCAAAACTGCCAACGGTGCTACCATGCACCTCCAGAGCCAAGTCGAACGCCCCAACCGCGACGGACAAACGACCTCTCCTTCTCCTGCACCTAGCCCACGGAGAGGAACCACTCCGACGAGTTTCCATCCAGCAGTTCAGTTTCAGGAACAACCCCTATTGGGCCCTCCACGACTTGACTAGGTAGCTGATAACACTGTGGATAAATGGATCAGCTACTTACTCCGCACGGTTAAACGACAAACGTCGATAGCCGAGGAGCAAAGTCGACGCATTGGCGAAATTGAGCAATCAAGGAAGCATCAAGGTTGATGAAATCATTGGATCTCTACATATCAATCATCAATCCATCATTATTCATCATATTATCATGTACATAAAGTCATTTACTATTTTCCGTACCATAATTCATCATTTCATCAAACTTTGTCTCTTTTTCACATTTCACAAAAATCTAAGTTTCACAATCATAAACATCCTTGAAAAACCTACATGCTTCTTCTACATTCATTATCACAATAATTAAATCATAGCAGCAACATTTTATTTGGGAAAAACCTTACTTCGATTTCTTTCCAAAAATCAAGTTCATGAATATTCAAAGTTTGTCTAAAAACATATAATTCATTCAATTTCAAGAAAACATGATTACCGACACTCAATTCTTCAAAACTACATCAAAACAACACATAAGGAACATTTAGGGATGTCTGAAAACACCCCAAAGGGTCGGAACGTGCAAAACAAGTGTTACTGAGCACTCGCTCGCCATGGCGCAGCACTTGCTCGCCCAGCGAGCACCCTGTTCTTGGGACCTCAAAAGAACATTCAAAACATTTCAAAACACAGATTCAATCGTTAAATTCATGAAATCATCATCAATTTTCCAAAATTCACAAAAACCCACAATTTGATTCAAAACCCGTTTTTAACACAATCACTTGCATAGATTTTGACATACAAACATACCTATTCATATAACAAGAATCAAGAACATGCTTTGAACAATAATCATTAACAACATAATGATTTTCACACATTTAAGCTAAAACTTAAAAAATAACATATTCTATAACATCATATATGAAGTTAAGCACATAAACAAGTTAATTTCACAAAGTTCATCATACCCATAATTAACATAATTAAATAGCACAAAAATCACTTAATCACAACATCAATTTCATGAAAACCACTTAATCAAACCTACACATAACTACTCTATCACTCATAATCACTTATTGGTAAATATAAATTTTTCCTCTTCTCTTAACCTTCAAAAGCAACTTAAATATTCACTCTAATCACCCTCTTAAGCTTTCCCCCAAGTTAGGTCTCTCTTTCTCTTGAATCTTCTTCTTCTTCTTGCTCTTTCTCTAACTTTCTCTCTCTATTACTCTTTCTTAGAATGTACAAATGAGCCTCTTAACCTAATATTCACAAGAATTGTGCTCGTTACCCAACACAATTTGCTTGCGCCCAACTGAATTACCTAAAATACTCCTGCGTTAGTTAAGTAACACAAGGGTTAAAATATGTGCATCTTAAGACACGCTGCGTGACTTAACTCACGCAGAGTGCTGTTAAAATCGAATTTATTTATTTACAGTTATTCTAATTTATTTATTTACGTTATTCTAAATTATTTATTTACTTTATTCTAATTTATTTATTCACTTAAAATAAATATTTATTCGAATTTATTCATTAATTAAATACAAATATAAATAAAAAGAAATGAACTAAATCAATATTTATTCGAATTTATTCATTAAATACAAAATCAGAAAATAAAAGCAAATATAAATAAAAAGAAATGAACAAAATTAATACATATAACAACATCTCATTTTATTAATAAAATTCATACAATAATTGATACATTTATTCGAATTCACTAAATCTACTTATTTTCTTTTTACCCTCTTGGGGTAAAAAGTGATCAGCCATTAGTAAATAGTGACCAGCCTTCTTGGGGGAAAAGACATCATGAACCCTTGGGTTAAATCTAAATTTTGTTCTATTTATATCCCAAGAAGATTCTTTTTACCCACGGTAAAAAGTTTTTGGGGTAAAAAGAAGAAAATTTAATTTTATCCTAAGGGTTGATATCTTTTTCCCCAAGCCGGCTATCCACTTTTTACCTCCAGCATAGCCACTTTATACCTCAAAAGGGTAAAAAGAGACTAGAGACTATTGAAGAAAAAAAAAGAGAAGAGAAATAGGGGGAGAGAGTGAGGAGAGCTTTAATATGAGATGGTGTGAGGAAATAGGGAAGTTTGGAGGGGTATTTATAGGTGGTTTAAGGTAACATAGCACTTAATGAAGTCATAAAACGTGAAAAACTTTTTTTTTTAAAAAAGTGTAAAAATCATTAAAATGCATTGACCAAAGTCCAAAAAACGTATGTTTTTGAGCTCTGACCAACCGGCCAACCTGCGTGAGTTAACTCGCGCACTGGCCAAAGGAGCGTGACTTAAGTTACGCGTGGATATAAGGTGCGTGAGTTAAGTCACGCTGCGTGACTTAAAATACGCAGGGGGATATATGATATTTCAGCTGGGCACGAGTGTTTTGTGTTGGGAGAAGAGCAAAAATCTATTCACAAAGACTATGTTCTTATATACTAGTGGGCTTAGTCTCACTGACACTAACGGAATTAGTAACTTTCTACCACTCATAAAATGTTGCTACACAATTACTTCATTAACACCACACTAAATACTCATATACCATTTATTCAATTAATTACCCTAGTTACTACCGATTCATTAAATTACTCTCCGTACCCGAAAGTACTAAAATACCCTTAACACTAAAATTACCAAATTACACTCACTCCTCAAATTACCAAAATACCCCCAATATCTCTAAAACCTAAATAATCAACAAATATAACACACCAAACAATTAAATAATTAATAAAACAATTAAATAAATAAAATTTTAAAATCGGGTCGTTACAAAACTCACCTTCGAGCTTGGAGATGAAAAGATCGAGTTCCTCTTATCCAAATTCATGAATGGCCCATCATTTAGTGACTCATGCTGCCTTGTTTATATCATAGATTAGTGCGTTAAGGAGTACTCGTCAAAGCTACTCCCAACTTACACTACTAGAAAAAGCAAAATTAGCGAGGGAAAGTAGTGACGGAAAAAATGAAATTCCTCACAAATTCCTTGGTCGCAAAATTTAGTGACGGAATTAGAGAGGGATTTCACGTTTTCCCTCACTAAATATCCCTCACTAATTTTTGTTTTTTTAGTAGTGTTATGAGTTGGAATCCCCCTGAAGATTGTGCATTAAATAGTCGAGCTATCGACGTTAAACAAAGGGCTGCGTGGGAGGCAACCCACAAGTTTTAGTTTAGTTTTTAAGTATTTATTTAGTTAAGTGAATAACAATATCAATCAGAGTTGGTGAAGTGAGGAAAACACTTTTATTGAGCTCCATCACATCAACACCATTATCCACCCCCTCCCCCACATATGCATGCTAACTTTCCCGCTAGTATAAACTATTTTATGATTAGGTGTATCCTGCTGACTCTAATGACGATTGATCATGCTCGATAATTTCTTTCTTTTTTTCTGTTTTATTTCTTTACATTGAAGTCAATGGAAGGATACTTTTGTCCGTAAAATACGGTCCGTGTTGTTACAATACCCTTGGTGTTGATTCTAGTACCTAGAGAATTAACCTTCACTACTACAGAAATGATTCTTTACATCAGTTTGAAATGATTTTTCACATCAGTTTGCAACCGGTGTAAAGTGACATGATGTGGTAGGTCCACATCCTTTCACATCACGTTGTGATTGATGTGAAATCTTGAATTTCTACATCAGGTCCACTTCCACTATTGTAATAGACGCACTTTGAAATTTAACACTAGAGTTTTCACATCAGTTATACGATAGACAGTGAAGTGAAATATGTATATTTCACATCAGTTTTCAAAACCACTGTAGTGAAATGATATTTTTTTTTCTAAATATATTTTTTAAATGGCTTATCAAATAAGCTTGACACCTGCTCTTTTCTTTTATATTAATAAAATAAAAACAAATTATGGATAATTTTAATGCAAAAAAAGAAGTTATATTATCTAATTGGATATTACATAATCCTCAACTTTCCACGTCAATATTCCAATATATATAAAAAAAAAGGCACATGAATACAATATAGTTAGGAATGAACCAAGTATGATCTCATGAAATCTAATAAAGCAAAACTGTTAAAGCAAAACTGAAGGATCTAGTCATCACCAAACAGACCAAAACCAATGTCTTCATCAGACTCTTCTTCAGGTTCTTCCTTCTTTGCCTCCTCCTTGGCAGCAATAACAGGGGCACCACCAGAAGCAACAGTTGGGGCAGCAACAACAGCCAGAACAAATTTACTTGAGTCTTGCATTTAACAAAATCAACAAATAAGAAATATGGGAATATTGGGAGTACTATTTTAGTACTTCTCAACAAGGTCATCTTCAGTGAGGTCAAGAACCTCAGGGCTAAACACTGAACCATTATCATAAATAGAAAGGACCACAAGCCCATAAGAAAAGGGCCTAATGCCTAACTTGGAAAGCAATGCAGCTTCGGAAGATCCAACCTTGTATATGACATACTAAAAAAGCATAAATAATTTTTCAACTTTTGAACCACGTATGGGTATTTGTATTGTTACTTTTCCTTGAGTCCTTTTATGTTAAGTTGCGGCATTTAATTTTTCAATTTGCAAGCTAAGTTGATTCAGGACAAGCAACAGTTCAAGTGTAGGGGAGTTTGATAACATGCAAAATTCACCATCTAAAATGCTTGATTTTCATTTGTTTTAGAGTAGTTTGTCGTGTTTTGCACAGTTGATATTGATGTTTTGTTTGTGTTATAGGTACTTGGGTGTTGGAAGCGAAAACAGAGCAAAAAGAAGTTGAAAATATAACTTGTGACGGTAATACCCCCAAGAGTGATGACCGTCATGCATCTCTGCTTGACTCCCGTCAGCACTTAAATTCAAAACTCAATGCAGACATGAAATTAGTCAATGACGGTTTGACCTTCTGGAGGAGCACAATCCCAGGTCCCAAGCCAATACGATTAGTCAAATCCAAGTGGGTTGTATTTTAGTCAATTTAGCTTTCTTTTTATTATTTTTTTAGGCAAAATTAAAATAAAGGTCATTTATCTTATTTATTTGTAACACTTTGGTCCATTATCTCTCATAAAAGCACGTATAAATCCTTTCACATTTTTTATTTAAAAAAAATACATAATTTTATTTTTCAAAATATATTTTTATTAAAAATAAAAAAAAATCCAGAAATAAGATGAACATGTTCATCATTTTCATCTTCTTCCTTTGAATGTTCATCTTCTTCATTTAAATCTTAATCATCTTCCTTGAATCAAAAAATATTTCTGCATAAATATATCTCCAAATATCATGAATCTATGTTCCCTCCTTCCCCCTCCATCTTCTTGTACCATAAATTTAGCTTTAGGAGTCAAATAGTTTGTTGTAATAAGCATTATGTTAATGTAAATGTATTCTGAACTATTGATCAAATTCTTGAAAAAAAATCTATTGATGAAATAATAAAATGTATTTAATTATTGATTATTTTTTCTTATGTCTCTTTAGATTTATGTCATTGTTTTTCATTTTAATTTATACCATTTTCATAATGTATGTCACTATTTTGAAAAGTTGATTGAAAATATGGTTAAACATGAGTCAGATTATACAATATGGGTTTGTCTAACATTTGCAATATATATTGTACATGTTAAAGTAACTAAAAGTAGCAATTTTTTTATTGAAAAACAACAACTATTTATTAATAGGTTATACATTTAATATAAAATGCAGAAGTTTTAATACAAACTTACTATTTCAAACTTCTTAACATGTGCAAATTTGCATAGGATAGAAAAACTCTTATAGTATATAAACCTTTAAAAAGAAGTTCACATTATATAAACCAAACTGAGGTATTTTCAGAATTTCAATGACAAGCACAACACTGTAGAGTTCTTAATTCACAACATCATAGCTGAAGTGAAGCTAGGCTTTAATCTTGCTATGGTCCATGGTACCTCTGCTATGGCAGATTTCAAGATTTCTCAGCTGTTTGGCATCCCCTTAAAACCTAATAGAGTGAAAATAGTAGTTGAGGTTAAATGGGAGCCACCTAGCACAGGTTGGATCAGAATTAATTGTGATGGATCATCCATTGGTTCTCCTTCTATAGGTTCTATTGGCTTTGTTATCAGGGATGCTCAGTCTAATTTCTTAGGCGCTTATGCCCAAAACATTGGACATGCCACTGCCTTAGGGGCTGAATTCAGCTCTTGTGTGATGGCTATAGAAAAAGCCTTGGAATTACATCTGAACAATTTATGGATAGAGACAGATTCAATCACTGTGGTGAAAGCTTTCAGGCAGAACTGCTTGATCAAAGGAGCATGTCTTCAATGCAAGTTCACTCATATTCACAGAGAGGGTAACTTGGTTGCAGACTCTTTGGCTAAAAATGGTCAACAGCTAGCCCTCTACTCCTCACAGTGGTGGGAGGCTCCACCTCTTTTTGTTCTTTCTTTGCTTTATAGAGATAACATGAATTGATTTGTTCTCAAGGTTCTTATTTCATTTTCTTGATAAAAAAAAGAGAAGAGATTATGGTGGGGAAAAAACATCCCATGTATTAATTATTGCTAAGACAATCTACGCTCCATAGTTAAACCATAGATTTTTTTTACCTAAAAATTATCAATGTTGAAAAAAAAAATCTCATATTCAATTTGTCATTCGATCAATATCTACTATTGATTTTTCTTTAAAAAAATAATACTATAGTTTTATTATAAAAAAAATCTACTAAGTTTATTCACAAAAGCAAAATGCCCTAGAATCAAATTTGTTAATTGAATATAATATATTCTAAAAAGAAATTTTTTATTAGTGGAGAAAAAATTATTTTTTTAATTAAAAAGAAATATTCTAGAAACCAAATTTTTTATATTATTTTTTTGGGGAGAAACAAATTATTTTAGTTGAAAATAAAATATTATAGAAACCATTCTAGAAACAAATTTTTTAGAATATTCTAGAAACAAATTTTTTAATTAAAAATACAACAATCTAGAAACTATTTTTTTGAGAGGAGAAAGAAATATATTAAGTTGAAAATAAAATATTCTATAAACAATTTTTTTTTAATTTAAAACAACATATTCCTAGTGGCTGACTTTATATATAATACTCACTCATGCCTACTCTTTTCAAACTCAGATACAGATACAAATTTAAGGTTTCAAAGACATGGCATCATTGCCGTCGAAGAAGATCATCCTTAAGAGTTATGAGGGCGAGACCTTTGAAATAGAAGAGGCGGTGGCAGTGCAATCCCAGACGATCAAGCTTTTGATCGACGACGATTGTGCCAACGACACTGGAATCCCTGTTTCGAACGTAACCAGCAAGATCTTGGCCATGGTTATTGAGTATTGCAAGAAACATGTTGATGTTGTAAGTTCTGATGAGCTTAGGAAGTGGGACGCTGAATTTGTCCAGGTTGATCAAGATACTCTCTTCAATCTCATCTCGGCTGCTAACTATTTGAACATCAAAAGTCTGTTGGATCTTACATGCATGACTGCAGCAGACAACATCAAGCACAAGATACCGGAGGAGAATCAATTTGAACTGTTTTTGAATTCGGCACATATTTGGCTGCTAGATTGAGATAAAACAGTTCATAAATCAACTTAATTAAATTCCAAGTCCCTGTCAGTAGTGTTGAGTCTGGTCATGAATCTTATATCAGTAGCAACATATTCTAACATTATTTTTATAACACTCTTCTATTCGAAATCTATTTAAATCCGACTTAATAAATTTATATAGACAGTCTTATTGATTGAATCATTCAAAAACTATGAAGAAAAAAAAGACCAAAACAAGTCTTCGGAATAATTGGACCATAAAGATTCCAAAATTTGGAGTAAAACCTATAACTCAGCCCATCAAGAACCTGTTTTTGATGGACTTAATTGATCCAATGGGTGTGAAGCGTGGCAATGCGGAACCCCAACAGTAGATATGGATAGTCTCTAATACCATGTTGAAAATAATTATGTTGATAATACAATAATTTGATTATGAAGAAATAGGCTCCTTTTATAGGAGAAAATACAAGAGTCAACTCCTTCATTTTAGGAGTGATTTAATGATAAACAAGTAACATAAGCTTTGACATGAAAACCGTACCTTTCCTTTTGGGATTAGCCTTTCTATGTTATAGAAGGCGGCATGAGCTTTTATAATTGTTTTTGTGGCAACAATTTGTTCTTTAGTTCTGGGATCCTGCTTTATGTTGCTACAAAGGCTCTTACATCTTGGCTCTTACATTTCGAGTTAATATTAAAGGTGTGGTATTTTTAGTTCATGTTGTTTATTCCATATTTGTATAGTGAACAAGTATAAGTACTACATTCCATATTTTCTTACATCTTATGATGAATTAAAGTTGTCCCATAGTTGCTGGATTTATATCCAAAACTTATTGATGACACTAACATATGAATTACTCTATTCATATTGAGGTTATGACTACTGCTAATATTGAGGCTTACAAAAAAATTTAAAATCAGATTAATGATTAATGGGGATTATATAGAATGTTATTGAAACGAAAATATCCACAACTTATTACATTACTTCATTTGAATCTTTTTAATTACATTAATTAGAATTATACTTGGAATGCACAAAACCATATATCATCTCCCGCCGTATCTCTGATATTTATCTCAGAATTCATAAACTGTTGATAATCTTGATTTTTTATTATTTGGTTATTATATAAACTATAAAATCTGAGATCAACATACAATAAATGATGGGAGGTTGAAAGCGGTATGTGTAAGGACTGAGATAGGTGTTCGTATTCATAGAGGTTATGCATTCCCTTTGTGTTTCTCTTTAAAAAATGTAATTATTTCCTTTGAATGTTTGGTTTATCTTTTAGTTCAGAGAAGGTATTTCTGTTGAGACAGATTACACAGATGATTGTATAGAATGCATTCCCTTTTCATTAAATTTGGCTTATTTAGGTTTATCTATTGTCATAAGCAATTGTGAGACAGTTTAAAAGGGCTTATAAAAACAGGTCGTCACATGCCCATAAATTGTTTTAAGCTTATTTCCATAAGCTCTCATAGATAGCTTATAAAATCAACTTATAATTACTTTTATGAAAACAACTTTTAACTAATATGAAAACAATTTGGCTTTATTTATTTTTTTATTATATAAAAATCTTATACATAAGAACCTATATGATAAATACTTGAGTTTCTTACATATCGTGATTTAGCTTATCACATTGTTTTCTGATTGCAGTTTTTGGTGAACAATTTATTCGTTTGAGTTGCACATTCAGTTTATGTTATGGGAGCAAAGTTAGAAAACTTTAACCTATTATGTTGAGCATATAGAACCGAATGTCAATGATTGTTATAACAAAATGTTATGGAAGATTGGAATTTGTTGTTTTACGTGGAAGCGAAAACTTCAACCTATTATTGGAGCAAGGTTAGAAAACTGAGCTGTATTCTGCCAGCTTTCCTTAATCACTTGTTTTCATTGCAGCTCTTCCAACAGAAGAGTTATGTCTAAATGCTGCTGAATTTTGTGTTTAGTAGACAATTGCTTGAGATGCAAGAAAGTTAACAATTTGCATTACTATCGATCAGAAGCTCTGAAATCTTGGAACTCTAAATGCACTTGAATCATCAATTTGGCATAACATCGTATGATTATATTGTCCTGCTTAAGAATCTTCATTATGCAGAAAATGTACAAAAATCTCCACATTCACCTATTGAACCTAAGTTTGCGTTTAGCATCATTCTAGCCTGTTTAGCCGGCCTTTTTATCATTCTGTAAAGAAGATTGACATGTTACTATCAATTGAATGCTTAGCATTTCTTCTGAAACTCTGACAGAAAAATATATGAAAAAGTGAAACCCTCCAATAGGTTGCAATCTCAAAAACAACTAATAGATTATCAACCATTTATCTTGATTTAAATAAGACTTTATGAAACAGGTTATGTTAAATAGTACTTGCAGTGAGACAAACATAAGAAAAAGAAGGTCCATATTTTTAAGTCCAAATGAAACTATGTTATTTGATTCATGCCAATTTTTTTATTTATTTTTTATTTCAAAGAGACTAGACCCCCACACATCAATGTCGGCACAATCTTTTACCATCTCAGCTGCACTTTTGAATCTATTTTGTGTGTTGGAGATTGTGGAAAATAAGTCAATTCAACTTCAGTGTTTTGAACACCAAGTTTTGACGATTCATAGCTCTCTATTTTGAGGTGGTTGGATGTGAGTAGTGCTCTTTCCATTAGAGTTTTACAACACACCTTTTCTTTTTGCGATTTGTTTGATGATGGTAAAGTAATTCATAATATGCTTGTCATCATTTGGTTTGCATGTGTATGGAAAGCACATAATAACACGAGTTTAAACCAGATCAAGAAATTGTTTCAGTTAATTGATAGAATTAATCTCTTGTATCGGTGGTGGTGTAAGTTGAAGAACAAGGGATGACATTTTTGGTTAATTGATTTGTTTTATGCTTTAAATTTGTTAAAACAAAATCAGTTTTTTTTTTTTGTTTTGAAAATTTCAAAAACCAAAATCAAATTTAGTTTTGTTGTTTCTCTTTTGCTATGTCCCAAAGGAACAAAGAAATTCCCAAAATCAAATGCTTCTCTGTGACAATGTCCTGGAGCACTTGCTAGAACCAACTCAAATGCTTTGCTTAACCACCAAGATAATGTTTCTCCTAAAAGAAATTGCTCAGATTGAAATTCAGCATATATGCCATCACCGGTCACCACTCTAACCACCACCAACTACTGCTCGGACAATTCCAATCACCTTTGATCGGCTATCCGACCACCACCAACTACCACTCTGATACCACAATTTCAAAACAAACATCAAATATAAATATCAGAGATTTACAACATTACTGATAATCAATCTCTTTACAATTGAAGGTTCATATCTTTGTCTATATAAATTTATTATGTGGGATTCAAAAAAAAAAAATCAAAATATGCATTAATATATGAACCATAACATGTTTTGTTTACTTTATTGGTCAACAAAATTAAGCTCTTTTTTTCTCTCATTCCTTTGACTCATCGTGACACTCTATGGTAGCATTTCCCTTGTAAATATCCACCCATTCTTCACAAATTCGCATTTCCCTTGATGTTGCCAATGTTGAACTATTGGCCTTTCATGCAAAGGTTCTTGTAATATTGTAGGGATATCATGAATGTTCAAATGGCGTTGGCCCAATCTACAAATTTGCACCTACGATCAGTCTGGATCTGCGACCTGTCTAGAATTGAGGTTGCTAATAAGAGTATCCTCTCCCTACTCCGGCATCTTGTATTCCCATCTTCTCCCTACTAAGGATGTGCGAGAGGGTTGACAAACCTTTCTCTCCTACCCCCTCCATCTTCTTGTACCATAAATTTAGTTTTAGGTGTCTAATAGTTTGTTGTAATAAGCATCATGTTAATAAAATATTCGAGAAACTAATTTTTTAATTGAAAATAAAATTTTCTAGATACAATTTTATTTAATTGAAAATACAATATTCTAGAAACGTATTATTTTAATTCAAAATACAATATTCTAGAAACAAATTTTTTTCATTAAAACATTTTTGAGAGAAAAAACAAATAATTTTTTATTTAAAAAAATATATTTTTAGTTGAAAATAAAATATTCTTTGACCAAATTTTGGTTATTTAAAATAACATATTCATAGGCGTGGACTTTTTATAATAGTACACACTCACGCCTATTCTTTTCAAACTCAGAGAAAGACACAAAAATTGAGGGTTTCAAAGTCATGGCATCATCATCGTTGAAGAAGATCATCCTGAAGAGTTCTGAGGGCGAGACCACTAACTTGATTAGCATAAGCCAATTGTGTGATCAAGGATTGAATGTGAACTTCAACAAATCTGAATGTTTGGTAACTGATAAGAAAGGAGAAGTAATAATGAGAGGTATCAAATGTAAGGAAAATTGTTACTTGTGGGTACCACAAGAAAAGGCCCTGTCTGATAAAAAAGCTAGGATGTTGCATACGAGGTTGGAACATCAGGTGACTCCTAAGGAACTTGAACTCCTACACTCTGGCAGTGCAGATGATAAGAAATGTATCATTGATGGATGGTTCTGTAAGGAAAATAATAAAATCTCTTGGTATTATGAGAAACATTTAGATGATACATTGTCCAGAGTCTTGAATGCCAAGCATTTCGATAAAGTGAGGGGTGAATTATGTATTTGTCCGCATGAGAAGTTGCATCAGTTAATTAGTTTTAGGCATGAGTTTCTCCATTCATTACTACACGCCAATCCAGGTCTTCTGTCTCAAACCTGCCTAAAACCGCCAACAACACGTAATAACTCCTATCCCATCATTACTTTCTTTTTCACTTCTTCCAAGTTCAAAAACATCCGTCTTTTTCCCTCTCTCTCTCTCATCTTAATCGTCTCGTCCTCACATCATCGTCAACCTTCACCAACATAAACAAATCACCATGTCTAGCAAAACAATCTCACCTTCATCCAAACAAACCATTGTTTCTGAACCGCAAGAGACCAGTGCCTCTATCCCCAAGTTGATCGAACCCATCTCTACGGTTCCTCCCAGTAAAACTAAAGGAAGAACTTCCACCAAATCTGCTTCGAAGAAGAAGAAGAAGCCTTCTAGGTCAAAAAGGGGTGAATCAAAGACCTCGTTGAACATGGCTTACCTATACGAAAAGGAAAACCGTTTCATCTCTACCGTTGTCGAACCAAGTACTCGCACCTCTGTGAAGGATCTCAAGAATGTTGATGATGAAGCAACCCCCAAGAGTGCTCCTGATGTTGCAACTTCTGAGATTGAGAAAGGTAACCCTGACGAAACCCTAACCTCTGTTGTTTCCGATGAAGTAGATAAAATAGTCACAAGGAAGGGGGGGTTTGAATTGTGACCCTTTAAAAATTATTCTGTAACTTAAAAAGTAATTCTCAAGTTGAAACTTGG
>Ga0315914_1006886_pt1 | contig 15929 bp, 4 predicted proteins | sample MpolenodulesMG_FD_203920 | JGI IMG/M metagenome (GOLD analysis project Ga0315914, IMG submission 203920) | Medicago polymorpha root nodule microbial communities from Los Angeles, California, United States - elongated nodules | ecosystem: Host-associated > Plants > Roots > Nodule | place: USA... | reverse complement strand
ATCTCATCTTTCACTCTTATTGTAGATTAACATATGAGAAGTTTTTATATTGCGATTTATTTTCTTTTATTTTAAACTTCTTCAAATTAAAGTGGCTAAGAAGTACTAGGAATAATATTTTTTTCATTTACCAACGAATGAAAATTACTGAATAATAAAATTAAACAAGCATAAGTATTTATTAACATTGTTTTTTTGAGAGGATAAATATTTATCAACATAAATAATAATAAAATTAATCAGAACTATGTAAAACCACCCAAAGAAAAAACACGTATCATATACATGGACAAACAAAGGGTGATAAAAAAAGTATGATTGAAGTTTTTCATGGCTTCTTGGAGGTTCTAGCTGCTGCTTGCCGATACCTAGTAGCATAACTATGAAACAAAGCAAGTGCATTACTAGTTACTTCTGCAACATTCTTCGCCTTCACCTTAATCGTCGCAACTCTTTTGCTCATCCTATGACCAGGGAATGATTGTACACAACTACTAGCATCAGTTAAGGCCGTGCTCACCCATGTCTCAACGTTACTTATGTGCCACAACACTTTATCATTGATGATGGTGTTAAATTTGTTCAACCTTTTTAGTTCTTTGATGGCTTGGCTAAGTTGATCGACACTATCATTGATTTGATTCACACAATCTTGCACGGTTAGGAACATCCTTTTGTTGTTGTGATCAATAGCTTTGAGTTCCTTGGCCACATTCAAAAGGTATCCTCTTGTTTGCAATGCTCTAGAGAGGCTCACGGATAAGGCAACATTTGCTAAGTGTTGAGGACCATTTATGGTTGATTTGGAAAACTTGTTAAGGCAACGAATGCATAGATCAGGGTAGAGGGTACCATTGCAAGAAGACTCTATGTAGCTCATTGTATGAGAGTTATGTTTGGCTAGGGTGGATTCAAAGAGGAGTGAAAGGAAAATGACTAGTGATGCGAGAATGAGTTTTTGTGCCATTTTGGGTTTCAGCTTTCAATTGAACCTTGTTTTAGATACGTTAGTTAAATGTGATATGATGGAAGAAGAGAATTTCCAAAGCTCAAATTTGATGAAAATGCTAATGGGGTGTGTTGCTTATATAGAGATTTCCTCACATGTTCCCACATGCAACTTTTTTGGGTCAAATCCCCACATACAATTTATGCTTAGCTATTTTGTTTCTTTTCTTTGCTGTAATGTCCCATATTGCGTTTATTGAAGTCCATTATACGTGCAATGAGTTGCGCTAAGCAGGAAGAGAAACAATATGACTATCATAAAACATTTAATAAGAGTTAGTCGGTCAAAAATCTAATATTAGCATCGGTGTTATTGTGTTAATTAAGCATGTATTATATTACAATGATGAGATACAAAGAAATTATTAATACTGATTTGGAGTAATTCCCATTTGAAGAAGGTTGTTTTTCTTATTTGAGTGAAGTGGTGTGTGAAGTAATATTGTTGGTCAAACTTTTTGTTTTACACGTTTTATAGTTTAATTAAGAGAAATTTTTACATGGTCTTTCTCTTAACACATCATTCTTGAGCACATCCAATCAAATAATTTCTATTTAATTTTCCCAGAATATCTATTTAATTTTTTTATTTTATTAATTAATTAATTAATAGAAATTATTTGATTGGATGGGCTCAAGGATGACGTGTTAAGGACAAGACCATGCAAGAATTTCTCTTTAATTAATCTCTTTGGAGGATCAACATAAGAGAGACAATTGTAAAGAATGGACATAATAGAGACATATGATGATAGAATAAAATATCATATAGTGTAATTAAAAAAAACTTTTTATTCGGTGGAATAAACGAAATCCCAGCAAATTGAAAACAAAACAAAACAATAAATTTCTGCTAAATAAATGATAAAAAAAACTTAAATTGGGCTAAATATAAGATTTTTATTCAATTGGGATTTGAGAAAAAATATGTTGACTATTACCTTTCCCATCCTATGTCATACTCACGCGCCATGCAAAAATGACCAACATGCCCTTCGGATTAGGTAATCCGGAAAAATGCGAAATACATTTCGAATTATGTAATCCGGACAGCTTAGATGTATAAAAGGAAGTTCACCCTCCTATTTTACAGTTTCACAGTTTTACTTTAACTTTCTCCCTCTCCGCTTAGGTGATATCACCCTCCGCTTTCAGTGTGCGCTTGATTATACTCTAACACCTCAGCAGTTTGGTCACCCTATGTCATACTCACGCGCCATGCAAAAATGACCAACATGCCCTTCGGATTAGGTAATCCGGAAAAATGCGAAATACATTTCGAATTACGTAATCCGGACAACTTAGATGTATAAAAGGAAGTTCACCCTCCTATTTTACAGTTTCACAGTTTTACTTTAACTTTCTCCCTCTCCGCTTAGGTGATATCACCCTCCGCTTTCAGTGTGCGCTTGATTATGCTCTGACACCTCAGCAGTTGGGTCACCGTGCACTGCATGGTGTGGAGGCCGTAGAGGGATACATGAAATGGCATTGTGTCATCTCTCATCCACAATGATTCTTCCAGACATGGAGGTTTCAGTGCCGAGGCCACCAAAGCGGGAGGTCATTGATGAGGTTGCTGCTCAGGAGGATGTAGTGCTCTCGAAGTCATTGTATTATTTAATGACAAGTATGGAAGTGTGGAGATCCCTCCAATATACATCAAATCTAACTTAACCTATCTTTTCTAGATTTGACATCATGCAAAACACTACAAAAGAGAAATGCACTTGTATTCTCCCGTTTTATATGATGGCAAAACCAAATATACTTTAGTGAATTTGATTTTGAAGCTCCTCCTGTACATGTGCGTTGAGTAACACCAACTTTACAAATCTTCAATACCAGATTCTACTCACTCGACAACATCAAAAAGAGAAAAACCACAAGTGAGAAATATCAAGTAATAAACACTACATGCTATAAAATGCACTGGCAATTGATTTGGAATGCATTCAATAGAAAAAGATGCATAATCATAAATAAAAACATATTGCACACCAAATAGAAATTAGGAGTAATGTTACAACCCAAATTTAAAAGATGTTCATGAGAATTAAAATATACCAACATGAAAAATAAAATGCTAGAAGCAAAGTCAAAACAAATATATGTGGTACAACTAAATAAGTTAAAAGATATCTAGTGTAATTTTGCCTACATAATCATGTGTATATGTGAACTTCTTAAAAACACCTTATATTAATTGATATATAAAATAAGGGAAATGATTCATAGACACCATTTCATGTACACCCCTATATACACCCCCTATGTGGCATGGGTATTTTGGAAATTTCACACAACCTTCTCTTTAATAAAAATAGAACTCGGAGTTGAAAAATAAATGGCAGGAAGGTTGACCGACCTTGACTGTGGCAACAAGTTAAAATTCATACAATCATCACAATATTTGTAAGACTAAATCAAACCATTGAGATTATTAAAGCAGTTCCAATGGGAATAGAAAAAGGAATTGTTAAAAATGTCAATTTAAAAATATATTCATAGTTTTTCAATAATCACGTGTTATGACATCCCAAAATGAGGCATAAAAAATATCTATCCCAACATAATCAGAAGTGAATCTGATGGAGCTCAACTAACTAACACAGTCGAAAAACAATAAGAAAAAGAGAATCTGAATGAAGATATAAGGGAGAATTTCTGAATTACATTCAGTTATTACATTGATTGTAATAGACTCCCATTGGGGCCAAATGCATCGGTGAGTTGTATTAATGCAATGCCGCAGAAACCAAAACATATGACGGATCTTGAGGCTTTATTGAATAAAAAATTGTTTAGGAAGATGCAAAAATCTAAAACTGGTGAGGAACATTTTGGATTTAATTCATCCGACTGACTGCAAGGAAGACTGTTTACTTTAATAGGCCATACACTCAAATTTCACCTGTGATTATTCGTAGATTTTAGTACACAATGACATTTATATATTTTAATCTAATTCCGCTTGTTTACAATGTGTTCTTTTAGTTCAAAACTAAAATGGTTCTCAAGTGAGGCAATGCTGTGACTGACTGACGAAGAAAGGTTGTCGACACAAGACCGGTTCCCTTGTAGCATGTGATAACTGATAAGGTTAATGACAACAATATTTTGTTTCTCTAATTTCATTTCTAACTTATTTACTATGTATTGGCTTGAGCTGGCATACTAAGACAAGTGGTTTTCAATTAATCAAACTTTGAAAATTGGTATGATCATTTTTTTTTTTAGCTTTTCTTGATGTGCATTTGTGATCTTTTTCTCGGCAGGTTCATTTTAGACGAATCATTTCTCTTCATACTGACATTAATTTAGGAGACTGCTTTTTTCTTGATACTTGCCGACATGATGGTATGGTTTTTACCTCTGGAATTTTACTTATGTTGACTTTTTTATCCATTTGGTTATGTTTGTCACAAGTTTGAGCTATGCTCTCTTTTTGTTTTTGAGTCCTTTTATAGATATGCAAGCGCATTCTCTACGAGTCTTTCTCTTAATGATGGGCGCTCCTTTTTCCAAACAATTAAAGCCTTAGCATGCTGAATATAGCTCTGAAGTGGAACTTGGGGAACCACAGTGGATCAACAATGGGACATTCACATGGAGCTGCCTTATGGAACAATGACTGATGATGAAATGCACACTCTTAATGTCTTTCTCTGCAAACTCATTGGCTTATTTTTCTACGGGTCAATGGACATGTGATGGAACTTGAACGAGAATGGTATTTACACATAGGTTTGGTCATATGCTAATTTATTTGGCTTGCATGTACACCATATTGTTCTCTGCAGCTTAGAACTTTAGGGATATAAACATGTTGAGGAGATCATTTTGGTGAAAACAAATTAATTTCACCGAATAATTATAACTGGACGTACGGGCCATTGGCTCAATCACTGCAAGGAACATTGTCTTGTTGGATTGAAGGGTGGTCTTGAAGTAAACATAAACATTGACCCTGATGCTATCCACCCAGGTTTTTATAGTTAATTATGCCCCTCAATGCTTTGCCTAACTTTGAAAAACATAGTTAACAGTAGTCATTGAAGGTGTATCTATAATTTTCTGGTTTCAAGGTTTTCTATCGTATTCTCTATAATCCGGTTTCATCTTTATCCAAAAAAATAATAATTGTGTTACATTGTAATAAGCCCGGCCAAGACAAAACAAACTTACTAAAAGCCACTCACATGTTTGTTTGTGTGTGTGTGTGTGTTATCTTTTTCACTTTAGCTCTCCACATTTGTGATTCTTAACCTTGCATGATCCATCTTGCAAATAGTTTAATTAAGCTTGGTAATATTATTCTAGCATTTGAGTATTTGAATTTAAATCTTTCAGATGTATCCTTTGTTGGAGAGGACAAGTCCAAGAACAAGAAAGCTGGAATTGTTTGCTTTCAATCTCCCATTCACAGTTGAGTGTGTAAGGTCTGTTGATGGGTGCCGGCAAGGTTTACAGGCAGCTTGTCTAGATGTGGATGTGCAGCAAGCATCACCTCTTAGAGCTTCTGCTATGTTGCTGCTCAAACAAAGGGGTCCATTTGCCGGCACATCAAAGTCAACTGCAACACAGTTTGCTTGGCCTGCAGCTCCAGCAACTACCTCTGCTTCAGAGGAGGAGGAATGGCAATTGATGTGGACACTTAAGGAAGAAACAGTATTTTGTCCTTTGTATACCATTTTTAGTTTGTGCTCTTTTCTTGTTTTTCTTTCCTTACGTGGAAAGATAAGTTTTCGGAATACTCATTTTAAGTGGGGATGGTAATGTAATTCAATAATTTTGTACTTGAGAGCTATGATATCAAATGCATTTTTCTTTTTGCAAAATAATTATCTATGAGAATTCAATGGGGTACAAGTGGGATAAATCTTGCACTGGGCACAAATGTATTACCACCATTATATCAAGTGGGATAAATAATTTTGTACTTGAGAGCTATGATATGATGAGTCTTATTGATCCATTAATGGAAAACATACTTGTACATGTATAATTTATGCACATTAGACAAATTCTATTTAATATAAATCATATAAAAGTGCAACCTACCTTTTTAATTAGTACTGCTAGTTTACTTGCAAGAGTTGGGGATGGAACAAATACTATGAGAATTGTTCATTTGGAGAGTTAATGTTTATGTTATAATTGGCGCTATCAATAGGTCGTGTAAATGGATTGTGGACACTCCTAAATAATTCATGTACCTTTTCCAGCTCAATATATTTCACTTTACATTTATAGTAATAGTAAATATATCAATACTTGATAGGGATTATATTAGGTAGTAAATGTACATTGTTGTTATATATTGACAAGATATACTAGGGATTAGTAGACATATTTCATATAGTTTAGAGACTAATTTCACAGATTTCATACAGTTTAAAGACTATTTATTATTTTCAAATAGTTTATGAACTAAATAGAAGATAGAGTGGAACTAAATTGATGGTTTTCTGCAAATCTATTTTACACAAGTTTTGCATTTTGAAGTTATAATGTATGCAGTCTGTTGTGAACAATGAACACATGAATCCCTTTTTCCCAAGAGACCTGAACATACAGACAAATAAAGTGCTCATCTAATCTTACAAGCACTAAAGGGTTCTTAAAAATTACAAACAACAGCATTATCTTTCAAGACAAGAAAATGTTGATAACTGAAACAAAACCACAGACAACCAAATATGCATTTGCTGAAAAGCTTTCCTGTTTTCAGGAATCATTCGGCTACCTTCATACGAGAGAGATAAACTTTACTCTGATCACACTTCCTCCAATCCAAAATCCAGGCATACCATCAATCCAACTTCCGGATTTTCATCATTTTCGTGCATTATCAGATTCTTGATCAAGCTTTCCATGTAAACATCGGAGAACTCCCTCGGTCCCTTAACCTAAAATACCTTGACATTTGGCTAAAAAGAATACAGCAATTTGTGTGAAAGCAAAATTGACACTCAATCAAACCAATGTACATTTGGAGGAACTACTAAAAAGATCTTGTAACTTAATTTTACTTGCGGAATTAACATTCAGAATGTTCATGAATTCAATGGTGAACAATTTCATTTGCTGAAAACACATAGTTGACTCTATAGAGACATTTGGGCCAGGTTTCCTATTCCATCTTGAAAGAGTTGGAAATTTACGGTGCTACGCAGTTGGAGGAGATATGTCATGGTCCACTTGCGCCTAATTCATTTGGAATGTTCACCATCATAAAAGTCACCAATTGTGGAGATCCATGTGTTGTTGGATTTAGTTTTCTGGAAGGCATTGTATTATTAAATGACAAGTATGCAAGTGTAGATAGTGAAATTCTTGAGTTTGTTTCATTAAAGACATTGGAGTTAAATCATTTGCACAAATTTGATAATTTCTGCTATTTTGATTTGGCGTTTTCCATAACTGAGTATCAAGGGTTGGAGTCTTCATCTTCTGCACTATTTAACAGCTATCATGCATGTTTTTAATTTTTATTTTAAGCTTATACTGAATTAAATGATAGGATTTTAATTTAATAACATGCAGCATACACCAACGAATTTGTCGATAAAATGATAAATTTTGCAACTTTACAGTTGTTAATGTAAATATTTAAGCTAGCAGCAATGTAGGATGAGAAATATCTACTTTGCAAATATGTCATCATCGGCTATAATCTTGGAAGGTACCAAATGATTATAAGAGTCTGTTATTTTGGCAAATTATAAAACTGACAGCAATAAAAATAGAACTCAGAGTTGAAAAATAAAAGGCAGAAATGTGTACTCTTACCATTCACATGGGCTTATTTAATTTTTCTATGGGTCAATGGACATGCGATGGAACTTAGTTTAAAAATTAATGACAAAAATATGGTTTCCAAAGAAATACAAAAGTTATAGTATGGGTTATCGACCTTTCATGTATCAATCCAAGAGTCATTAAGCTTCCATGTCACTGAACCTAATGGAGTAATAAAGAAGAAATTGGGATTCCAAGATACCAAACGCTTTTTACTTTACTCCATATGTTTTCAGTCTTTCTTCCATTTCCAAACCAAATCTTTTAAGATTTCACAATCCTTCTATCTTCTTATCTCGTCTAAATACCGATTTATAATTGAAGGGTACGAAAAGGAAGCTAATCTTGATTCAAAGGATGTTAAGAGGGTAAGGTAAAAATTGTTTAGTTGATATTGTCTTTGGCATTGTTTGATTAACTTTTTAGGTTTTGTGTTTGTCATTAGAAATTTCATAATAGAAAAGCTATTATTGATACTCATGCTCACAACTCACTTTGTTTGTTTGTTCTAGATTTTTTTTTAAGAAGTGATTTTTTTTAACCATTATTGTGAGTTAAGTTCTATTTGTGAAAAATTAGTTATTGATTAAGATTATAAATTTGTATAAATAGTTCTAAAATATAAATAAAATAGACTTTACAACAAGTTTATATACTTTGGGAAGCCCAACTATATTACTGTTTCTTCACATTTTTACCTTAATTTCTGAGTGCTACTAGGTCAACTTAGAATGTGTTGGTTTTAATCCATTTTACGGGAGCTATAAAAATAATTATTTAAGGGTAGAAAATTAAGTTGGTGCAGCTAAGAAGGGTTAATTTAGTCACTTCAAGCAAGAAGCAAGGACACTTTGGACATGTTTACTACTCGTAGCAAAATGGTAAATATTTGGATGATGAGTGGCATTTTCGTGATATTTGGACAGATTTGTAGAAGAAATAAATCTGTAGCCAAGCCAAGAGCCCTAACTCCAAATCCTCCATTCTTGATCCTTAAAACTCGCCCACTCCATTCTCCCATCCAAATCCTTCAATTTAAGCAAAAAGGAACAAGATGTAAGTTGTGTTCTTCCCTTTTTTTCTCCTATCTTGCTGCCAAAATTTCACACTTTTCAACCAAAATCTCATTTCTCCATTTTTGTTGATTTTAAGCTCTTACATGTGGAATTCATTGATGGGTAATATTACACAATGATGAATATAGTAATCACATCACTCAGTTTACTATTGCTTGTTGCACAAGTTACTGCTATTAGGGTTCTTATTCTCTAATGTTTGTACATAGTAGCTTATCATACACTTAGATATTTGTATATATATCTTATGTAATTGATGACAGTCATTCACTATTTTTAGAGTCTTTTTAGTTAATTTTTTATTTTATTCTTATTAGTTTAGTACTTAATTTAGAGTCATTTTAAATAAATTGTCGTTTTTGATTTATTGAGACATATTATTATTATTGGTCAATTAATGACTAGTAAAGAGAATGAAACAAAAGCATGGTTTTACAATGAATGTGATTGGCCAAGAAAAATGATAACAAGTTGAAACAAAAGAAAAAAGACCACACAATGTTGCATGAGGGTGCAGGAATTAAAACCAATATAATTGGGCTTTCTTTCATGACGTTGAACCAAGAAAAAAAGAAAAGGTAACTTGCTGCACAATGTTAATTTGGGAGGAAAAATAGGTTTGAGGAGCTAATATAAAAGGGTAGAGAGACACACATCAGAGGAGAGCTTTTCCTTGTACAGGAATCACGGTTTTGGAGAAGTAGCTAGCACGCATCATGTTTTGGGGAGAAAAGAAAAAGGCTGCGCACAGTGACGGAAGTAGCATCACGGCACATGGGAATTCAACAGCAGCTATTTGAATTAAATTGAGGAGCAACGATAGAACTCTATCGATTTATTTTCTTTTATTATGTTGTTTATTTCTTTGATCATGTCTAGCTAAATTCCCTTGATTATGTCTGAGATGATTTTAATTTGAGTTGTTTGAACCATGTGATTGTATAAACTCTTTTCAATACAATTATAATCCTAGTTTTATTCAGAATTGTTTGCTCTTGATGCTTTGTGTATACTGATCACATATAATCTGAATTCAAATATCAATTGACTACTGACCCTAACTATTGAATTGGATCTAATAATTCACGTTCATAAAGCCTTCCTTCAACGGTTACGAACTCACCCAAGGGATTAGGGTGTTGTAACTTTAGAAGTGTGTTCTGAGTCAAGGGATTGATCAAAACTATTTTGTTAATTTGTCGTGAGTCTAGGAGAATAATTGTAGAGACTGGGTGCAATTTACCAAACAGCGATAATTAATTGATTTGAAAGACTTGATCACTTTTTATCTCTATATTTTCCAAAACCATTTATTTTTATTTTTATTTTTATTTGTTGTTGAACTCAATCAAATATATGCTCTACATACCCGCTATTTGTTAAATCTTTTATTTTAACGCTTTTGCCGAGTAGAAATTGAAACAGTCCATGAAAATACGAACTTATAAATGTTATTACTTCGATATATTTTTAGTACACTTGCTAAAAGTCAATCGGTAATCACTCTATTATCAATAACAATTCATTTCTATTCATTTTCCTTTGTTTCCTAATGTAATGTTTGGAAAATGGGCCTCTTAATAGTCCTAGATGTTTAGCTCATTAAAAAATGTAAGTTGTGATATACAACATCGCCCTTTTTAGATTGTGTGTCACCTAGATCCTCTATTTATGGCCTTATTGGGTTACCACTCATAACCACCTAAAACCCCGCTACAAAACACAAAGTCTTAGAGATTATTTAACCATTACAAACCAACAAAAATACTCAACAACAAATTATAGGTAGCATAATTTTTTTTTAACATAGATGGTACTCCCTCCATCCCAATTTAAGTGAACCTTATGCTTATTTCACACTGTTTAAGAAAAGAAAAACATTGTATGGCACGACAATGATTGTCGTAAAATACCCACGACATGCATTTTGCTAAAAACCTATTTCAGTTTTTAAAAATTATTTTAATTAAAATTTAATGTAAACAAACAAGATGAAGCCACGTAACTAGTCGTGCGGTTGTATGTGGAATTTGTCGTATATAATAGCATTACTCTTAAGAAAAATGTATTAGTAAAGAAGAGAGACAAATGGTTTTAAGTGCTCTTGTCAAATATTGGTACATTTACTATTATCATAAATGCAAAATAGAATATATTGAATTGTGAGTGATAAAAGTAGTATTAATTAGAGTTATAATTGAAAAAAAGTAATAAATATTACATTGAAAAGTAAAATGAGTCAGTTATTTTAAAACAATATCTTTTTTACAAAAGACTCGTTCATTAAGGGACGGAGAGAATAATGAAGTTAATCATATATTGATACATCAATATTGCACTTAATAAATAACAATGCAAAACCACCCAAAGAAAGAAAGAAAAAAGCATGCATCATATTGTTGCGCTAAAAACACACTTAGAGCAAGTGTACTCTATCGCAGAAGTAGTATAAAAGATTATCGTATCCACAGAGATTAATTAACAAGTACCAAACTAATTGAGATTATTTATTATTTAGACGAAGAAGTAGTAAAATGGTTTCGGTAACTAAATAAAAAAAGTAATGATGAAGAAGGATAAAAAAAACACAGAGTTGTAAATCAATAGAGAGAGGTCTAGGGTCGCGGTTTCACTTGCAAATTTCGATTCCTTTGTGTCTAGTTGCAATTAAAATCCTATTTTTATTCAATAACCAATCCCTTTACTAAAACTATTAATCCGTTTGGTCATTCGTGATTAATATTCTTTTTCCTAAATTAACACTTTGTTTGATCATGCAAAGAGTTCAAATTCAAGAAAAGCATCAAGTGTAAAAAGGTTGAATGATTGGAGGACTAAAACTAAAGTTTGATCATGCAATAATTCTAGTCTCAACTTTCAATTGTCCTATAGGTCCACCAATTAACTGCAGTACGATCGCTGATCAATTAACTGATTGTTAACATGCAAAGGTTTGATTATTCCTAATCATGTGATAAAATCAATATAACAATTTGATTGGAATAAAAACAGAAATTATAATTAATAAACTAGAACATGACAAGGTATCTCAACATACAAGATTCACCCAAGACCCTAGAAACTAATTTAGCTATCCATAATAAAAAAATAACACTAAAATAGAGATAGAATTCATGAAATTAAGAGTAAGAAATAACCCTAAAAGGAAGGAAAATTCTTGCTCCAAGACTTGAATCTTCAATTTCTATCCCCAAAACTCTTTTCTGTAGCTACTCCTGGTCTTCAATTCTGAATTTTTCTTCTCTTTGTTGTATGTAGTGTATGTGTAGTGAGTGAAGTCTATCCCCCTCCTTGTTGATTTGCAATGCTTTATATAGACCTCATGAATTCAATTTCACCGCCCCAAAAGTGCTTCACCGTAAGGTTTTCTTCTTTCTATCGCCATCTTCTTTTCTCAATTAAACCCCAAATCCTCTTTTTCTTTGCATGTGAGTCTTCAATTCTCAGCTGCTTGCTTTGTTTTCTTCATGATTGTGTACAGCCCACTTGTGTTTGGAAAAGGACAAATTCATTCCCTTAATCACTAAGGATTATCACCTCCCTTTGTTTCTCCTTGCCGTATAAAACAAAACAACTTTTTCTCTTCTTCATTGTGCCGCCTCTGTTCCTTTTCTCTTCTCATGTGATGTAGTTTAGCTACTTGTTGGAAAGAGCCATCTTAATGTGCAGCCACTTGATCGTAGATGAAAAATTCTTTTTGTCTTCCTTTTGATTGATGATTCACGGCTCCTACCCTTTTGTTCCAGCAGTGTTGAATTTATTTGGGTCAACCTGTAATCAATTTCTCTTGGGCCTATACTAGTTTATTGTTTTTTAAAAAAAAGAGAGAAGAAAGCTCATAGTTATGTGAACGTTGGTGTGTAAAGAGAAATTTTTAGTGCTTTCACATAGACATACAAGCACCCATATTTATTTATATATAAGCACATAGATTGAAATCTTATACAAATCTAATGTTACCACCCAAATTTAAAAGATGTTCAACATGAGAATTAAAATACACCAACATGAAAAATAAAATGCAAGAAGCAAAGACAAAACAAATATATGTGGTACAACTAAATAAGTTAAAAGATATCTAGTATAATTTTGCCTACATATTCATGTCTATATCTGAATTTCTTAAAAACACCTTATATTGATTGATATAAGATAAAGGAAAATGTTGTAGATAGCAAATTTATGTATAGCGAACCATTCCTGATACACATGGCGTTTTTTCATTGTAAACTTATTTGTTGGATTCCCATGTTTCCCACCACCCTCCCATGAATTCCGCCCAGCACTGAATTGTGATTGGTTGATTGCTTTTTCTGGATGATTTCGGGATAATTTCCCTCGGGATATATAGATATTGCCATTATTACCAAAAACGTTGCCACTGATGTTTTTGTTATGTTGATACTTGTTGACCAAGAATCAATTATCAATTTTTTACCCGAGGAAATAATCAATTAAAAATTAGATTATATTAATTAAAAAAACTAATATATCTTTTTTTTTGCCAAAAAAACTAATATATTTTAGTATTACAATACTGAATTACTTTTAAATAATATAGATTAAAAAATTATTCTTTGTACCCCTTTGTTTTTTTTATATCTGAACTATATCTTAAATCTTTTTTTTTGTTTAGTATGTTATATTTTTTTACGGAATTTAAGATATATCTTCTTAAAAAATATGTATACATATAAAACGCCTATAAATAAGAGAAACGGGGTTCAAAGATTCAAGCTCACAAACTTCATTAGGAAAAAAGTTAAGAGTTAGTGATTTCACACCTTTCCCGATCACCATGTCTTCAATAACCAAGAAGACAGTCACTCTGAAGAGTTCCGATGGAGAAACCTTTGAGGTTGATGAGGCAGTGGCACTTGAATTCCAAAGGATCATGTGCATGATAGAGAAAGATTGTGCCGACAACGGACTTCCTATTCCAAACGTGACGAGCAAGATGTTGGCGAAGGTGATTGAATATTGTAAGAACTAAGATACATGCGGTGGTCGCTGCCGTGAGTTCCGGTGAATTAATGATCTCAAGTGTCGGGACTTAGAATTCGTGAAGGTTGATCACGCTACGCTTTTTTAACTCCTTATGGCAGCAATCGATCATATTAATATTATGCTATTTTTTTATTTTTGTCTTTTGGTAATCGTTCACTGAATGACACTAATCTATGATCAATGTTCTCTTTAGTTTTGTTTGACCATTGCTTGAATGTCTTTATCAAATAATTAGTTACAATTATCAACAACTATTCTTTTTATTTATCATTATTCTATTGTTATATCTTCAACATACACTTACCTTGATAAACATACGAAAGTTATTTGATGTGTTAAAAATCTCACATTAAATAAAATTGATAAAAGTGCAATCCTCACTCTACAACTCGATTTTGTAAGCTTAAGCTCAACCTAAATTTTAATATGATGATTGACACAACTTAAACTCAATTTGTAAAATATTCATGTAATTGAATACTCATGCGCCGTGGTCTCTTCTCACATTTGGATAACCATATTCAAATTGATTGGTCATACAAAAATCTCATGTTTTGAGGGATGCAACCCATCTTGATTATTCTGGTCAGAGTTCTGCTCTTTACCTAAACGGTTTCTCTCATTCCCAAGTGAGAAAACGGTTTTGCCCTTACGTGACTTAACTCACGCTGCGTGAGTTAACTCACGCTGGGTACTATTTTTGATCAAAACCCAGCAGGCAACCACACAGCTCCATTTTTTCTTTCCCTCCACCTCCAAAAACCCAAAAAGTGCGAATTTTTGTGTCAAAATCTTCATTGCAAATCGTCAGGAAGCAAGTTTCTACGCTCATCAAACATCAAAGAACAGGTAATGTACCGTCAAAACTCATCCTTTTTTCCTGGTTTTTTGCAACTTACGTCATTTTTTTCCAGTAGGCAATAGGGCTGAGCGTGAGTTAACTCATGCTAGTTGTAAGTGTTGCGTGAGTTATCTCACGTCAGAAGATAACACTAGCGTGAGTTAACTCAGGCTACTGTGATGCCCAGATTTTGAATTTTTGCGTCACTTTTTTTACTTGCTTTGCTTGCGGCACAAGTTATTTATTTATTTTTTCTTTGTTATTTTTTATTGAGTAGACATTGAGTGACGTGGTTGAAAATGTGGCGGAGGATGGCGTTGAACCGAAACCGGGCAAAAACAAAGCTTCCGGCAAAGCTTCCGGCGTAGGCGTAGGTTCCGGCGTAGCATCTGACCATGTCAAACCAACCAATGATGTGAAGTTTAAAGTGAAAATTCCTTTTCAAGCTCACATTGTTCACAACCAAGCAAAATCGGTACCTACCAGTAACTTTTAAGAAAAGCCTAAACCGGTACCTACCGGTGTTCGTGTTATTGAAGTAAACACCAGGTCATTTTTTTACAAGAAAGAATTTTGTGCAAAATTGCTTAAAATGACAAAATTGTTTGAATACTTATGATATTATCTCGCTACTCCCCGACAGCGGCGCCATTTTGATGTAAGATTTTTACATGTCATAAAACTATTTACATGTAAGTATAATAGGATCGTTTCCGCAGGGAGTTGCGTATTTCATAAGCATTTTCACAATATTCATCACGTTAATTATTTGTTTGTGTAAAACTATTGTTCTATTTGACATAAAAGTAAAACGAGAAGAGATAGGGCTATTTCGCTTGGGGTCAGAGACATCAACCAAGCGTAACAGCTGCAATCTCTCGATCAAATAACGGATTCTAGCTTTTTAAATGATATTATCACAATCACTCGACAATATCATTCGTGTCCAAATGATATCGTTATTTCTAAGGGATTGTTTAAATGTCGATTTCCCAAACATTTAAACAAACACAAAGTCAATTGGATCGTTTAATCGACGATTTCCCAACCGATTAAATGACCCAAAAGCATAAAGTTCTAGATTAAAAGTGATTATCAAATATTAACATCTATGTCTAGAATGATAACTTAAGATAGATTGTTATTCTATTTCTTAAATCCAAAAGTATTTG
>Ga0315914_1006885_pt1 | contig 15931 bp, 15 predicted proteins | sample MpolenodulesMG_FD_203920 | JGI IMG/M metagenome (GOLD analysis project Ga0315914, IMG submission 203920) | Medicago polymorpha root nodule microbial communities from Los Angeles, California, United States - elongated nodules | ecosystem: Host-associated > Plants > Roots > Nodule | place: USA... | reverse complement strand
ACTCTATGTTGATGATTTGTTCGTTACAGGAAGTGATGAGGAGCTTATTTACAAGTTCAAAGAAGAAATGAAAGGTGCTTTTGAGATGACAGACCTTGGAAAAATGACATTTTTCCTTGGAATGCAGATGCAACAAAAGCAAAATGAAATATTTGTGTGCCAACAAAAATATGCAAAAGAAGTACTCAAGAAGTTCAATATGGAAGAATGTAAACTAACTGCAACTCCGATGAATCAAAAGGAGAAGTTTTGCAAAGAAGATGAAGCTGAAAGGGTTGATGAAAGGTTGTACAGAAGCATAATAGGTTGTTTGATGTATTTAACAGCAACCAGGCCCGATATTATGTATGTTGTAAGTTTACTGTCAAGGTACATGCACTGTGCTAGTGAAATTCACTTTCAAGCTGCAAAACGGATTCTGAGATATGTTAAGGGCACACTTGATTACGGAATAAGGTTCGTTCAAGTTAAAAGTTTCAGCCTTCTTGGTTATTCAGACAGTGATTGGGCAGGATGTGTTGATGACATGAGAAACACCTCAGGTTATTGTTTTACAATGGGTTCTGGAATTTTTTCATGGTGTTCAAAAAAACAAGAAGTTATAGCTTAATCAACGGCAGAGGCAGAATATATCGCTGCTGCTGCGGTGAACCAAGCAATTTGGATCAGAAAGCTCATGACAGACTTGCACATGATTCAAACAGAAAGTACTAAGATATTTGTGGACAATCAAGCTGCAATTTCAATTGCTAATGATCCAGTGTTTCATGGTAGAACCAAACACTTCAAGATCAAGTTTTTCTATCTAAGAGAAGTTCAGAAGGATGGTGAAGTTCAACTTGTCTATTATAGAACAGAACATCAGAATGCAGACATCTTAACAAAGGCACTTCCTAAAGCTAGATTTGAGTTCATGAGAAAAAGGCTTGGAATATGTAGCTCCAGTGTCAAGGAGGAGTGTTTAATGAATGACCCTTGAAGCTTCTCAGTCAGTTTTAATTCTCCTAAATTCTAGGCAATAAAGATTAAGTGGCTGATTTGATTTCCTTTTATTTAGGCATCAGTTATGTTAATTAGTGGCAACATATTTGCCTTTCTACTTTCCTTATGGCTGTATAAGTACACCAGTCTTTCCTGCTAAATCATATACAAGCCTTTGCATCATATTTTCTCTTTGTTCATTCTTGTTATAACCACTATATTTCATCAAATAACCAACAATCACAATCCATTAACATTCGCCTCTATCCAATTTTTATTTATTTCTAGTTCTTTTAGAATACAAAGCTAGGTGAAACTTGCATGTAACCTCCATTGGCTAGCTGGATCAAAGCTTTCACTCCTACTCGTCGAGGACTAACCACCACCAACGAAGCCATCGATACGAACACAGGCACCGCCCAAAGCGCGGTCATCAACTTTGGTCTAACCTTGACAACTTGTTTAGCTAACATTTCAATATCCTTTGATGCTTCCTCTTTCTCTTCTCAGCTCCCAAAGCAAAGCTTATCCTCCTTATCAGTAATCTGCTTCTCCATTAACTTGCACTAATTCAAGATATTCAATCTTCAAGAAAAAAGGTGATTCACAAAATGGAAAAGAATTTCATAATATATACAAGAGATCATATACTCTTGCGAAGATTTTGATAAATCAGTTGTTTTATTGGTCTCAGGTTCCAACAAATAGTACATATTTAGAGTAGGTTTGGTTGCAAAGTATGTCTTTGTTTATGCACGGGAAAAGTCCCACATCGTTGAGAAGTATGACAAACAGGCTAAGCCTTCTTACAAGTTTGGATTTTCTCCAACGATAGAAGTATACCTTTCTCGGCCTTTTGGCTAAGATCAAGTGCAGTATCTGTTCTTATCAGTTTAATATCTGATATGTGGACCAATGGTCCACACGATATTAGATTACTTTTTTTAGGGAGAGAGTTTGTTTAAGTAGCTTGCTGCTTTGACTCTCGAGTATCGCCTTGCACTATTACACGGGCTGGCACACCCATCGATTCAGTTCAATTTTTCATTTACTTTCTGTTTCTGCACATACACCTTTTTAATTTCCTAGTATTATGATTTACATCCACCCCTTTTAACGCTGACCCAACATGTTGTACCTCTTAAGATTTTTCAAAATAATATTTTAAAAAACAGACTATGTGCGCTTATACTTTATTTTTGATTATAGTTTTCCTTATTATTCAACAAAGGTTTCGAACGCATTTTTGTTGTTATTCCTTGTTTTGAAGCACGCACTCTAACAAACAAAACACACTCAAACATTAGGCAATAAGCATACAAGTTATTCCTTATTTTAATAATGTTACACTGCAAATAAAATAAAATAAAATAAAACAAATTTCCAACTGTTCCACACATACACTAATAACAGCTTTAACATAAGCCATTTTCAGATTTCTTAACATTACATTATACCTTAGAAAAATCCAGATTTGTAGAGATACAGCACCTCAAGATGGTCACCCTTAATTAGCATGAACAAGATCCATGGCTGCATGAAGAGGTAGATGTTTCAACAAAGCACATTCTTCTCCTCTTGTTTGGATATGAAGTTCTGAATGAGAATTCCATTGAGTTAGAAGCCTTTTCCAGCACAGAATCCAGTGCCTTGTGAACAACATTTGCAATACTTTGACATGCCTCAACATTAAAACTATTCCCTTTGCAACATGTAAACACAAACATATTCTTCATCCTGCTTTCCAATGTTGACATCTCTGCCTTCACTAGTTGAAGTTGAAGTGCATCAATTGTTTTTTTGAGGTCACATAGTATCTCAGGTTGGTAATCACAGCAGATAGTTGCTATGTAAGACATGCAACCATATCCTAATTTAATATCATATGGTTCAACTTTCACTTCATCAACTTCTGTTGGAATGAGAAAACCTTTGCTTGCTTCCATTGCATTCTTCTTCAACTCCTTTACTTGGTTAATCACTTCAGCAAGTATTGTGGCTTTATCCATCTAAAGAGTAATGAACCATTGACCCACAAAATCAAATTCAACATATTTTATAGTTTTGAATTGCTTAAATTTTTTTTGGAAGGAAAAAAATTGTTGGTTTCTATAAAATCATGCTCTATCAGCATTAGCATGTATACATTACAAGCAACATAGACAACTGAATTAACCACAAATTTGAACGTGATTAGTCATGTGTCGCACGGGTGTACATAGAGTGGGTGTCCATGTATTATTACTGTAAAAAAATGATTAAATTTTGGTTCTTGTAGAATACACCAAATGTTCAAAAATTAACCACATATTTGAACTTAATTTAGTCAAGTTGATTGATCCTTAGGTAACATTGTCTTGAATCATTTTAATAACTGATGAAGAAACCAACAACTGAGTTGATTTATTAAGGTGGATGATTATAATATTAATATAGGAGTATTGAGGAAAGAGGAAGGCAACAATTGGAGTTAAAGTCTAACTAGTTTTGATTATGAGATGCTTAATTAAAACATAAATCCAATAGTATTATATTAATTGCCCCACATCACCATTATAAAGTTAGGCAACAAATAAAGATAAGATGGCGGTGCAACTAAAATAACTGTGTCATACTCATACCATCCAGAAGAACAACTGGCATGTCCACAACAAAACTTGAAAGCAATATTTTAATCAATTTGATTACAATGAAAACGTTTCTTCTCTTTTTTCTTTTGTTTTGACAATGACCATCAAAATAAAAAAAATACCTTGTCAAAATTGACATTAGTGTTTAATGTTTTATACTTTTGTTCATGTCATGGAGACCTAATCAAGGAAGTAATATTGGATATAATCATGTACATGTATAATAATTAATGAATTATTTCCAGTTTGGGACCATAGAAGAAGATATCATAAAATACTAATAAGTCTAATGTCATGAACTCTATAATCGGTGAGGTTGTTTGTCATATGGGATTATATAATTGCACATTATTACATAAGAAAGTGATGCACCATTTGACTTTAGCAATCAGTAACTCTCACACAAAGTTGACCATATAATGACAACCATAATGCAATCAGAGTCCCTTAATTTAATTACAATAGTTACAATAATGCACTTCAAATTTCATAACTTGTGGTACTTATGATAACCAACTAAATGAGCTCCATTATTCAATTATAGTAATCATCAAACAACATGAAAGGGAAATATATGTTCACTTAAATAAGCTTGATAAGCATCAAGGAGAATTGGTTGATAACATTGTTATTTAATCATCAAAACAGAGACGCCATATACGATATCATATCTCTTTATTTCCATCTATTTTACTTTTTACCTTCTATGACATACACATATTTAAAAAATAAACGCAAACTAAAAGGATATGGAAAAAACAAAAATAAACACTATTCAATTTCAAAATTCTGATGGCAAACAATAATTTCTTCTTGACAATACATTTTGCCCTCAGGTACCCAATTATATTTTATTCTCACCTCTGCCTGAAAGCTTGTATTGCTATCTTTGTTTTGTTCAAACTTAAACTGGTTTACCTAAAAACCAAAACTATATCTTTCCCTCACCCAATTTCAACTTTCCATTAAATCTATCAATTCCCTTTCTCATCTCCACAGCACATGTATTTTATAGAAACTTGTCATAGTTCTTATCTATCAAGCCCTAAAAGAGACACGGATACTTGACACGATATTGACACATAGATATGGATAATAATAATTTAAACAAATGAAAGTGATTAGATGTAACAATATACCACCTTTAATTTGATTCTGAAGTGTCGGTGCCACATATGTTTTATGCAAGAACCGACTATTTTGTTCATAATCTTGTAATTAGAATATTTTAGAAAACTCTAAATCAATTTTACAATTAGAATGAAATTATAAAACTAACAACAAAATGAAGGAACAAAAACATACCTTTTGATGAGTGGAAGCCACAAGACCACGTAATGTTCCAAGGTGACAATTTATTCTCTCCCTTCTTCTCCTCTCTGCTTCCCTATGGTTCTTCAAAGAGGCTAAACCTTTCACATCAGAAACCTCATCTTTGCCAACCTTTTCAGTAACAGGGCACTCCACCACCTTTTCCTTCTCACTCTCCAAAACCAATGAATGTGGTGATGACAATCCATTGGAAGCTCCAAAGTTATGCAAAGTTTGATTGAACAAACCCAAATGATCATACCCTGATGAATAAATTTTGTCATAAAAAGAGTAATCCATAGTTCTGAAACTTTGTAGTGTGATCAATGATGATACTACTTGAGAAAGAGAAGAAGAAAACCGGGTGGACGAGTTGTCGGGGCGAACCAAAATGAAAGCTTTTGAAAATGGATGTTGTTTTGTTTGTTGATAATGTTGTTGGTCATAATTTCCATTAAGCAAAGGGAAGAAGAACCTTTGAAGGGGTTAAAGGGGAAGTAGATTAATGTGAAAACATCCACATTTTCTTCTTAATAGTACTGAGTTCAACCATTTTTAGGTAGGAAAAGACAAAATAAAGTACAAGAATTTTGTGAATTTTTAGAGTGAGGTTTAACTCTGCCTTGGATTTCAATGAAAGAACAGACAAGGTACAAGGTGGTGCTTATGGAAACACAGAAAGTTTAGAATTTAGATATATGGAGAGATAACCACTGTTTTTGTCTTTTGAACTTATATGTAATGTATGAAACATAAACATCGGTGCTACGTTGACTATTTATAGTGCTAACTTTTATCATGTTTTTCTTTTAATACTATTGTTGTTGTAATAATAATAATAATAATAATAATAATAATAATAATGCTAGCAACATACTCTATTAAAAAGTTTATTGGTTAAACTAGTGCACACTAAATATGGAGAATATGAGTTAGTGTAGTGTGCGGATTCGAACATACGCTTCAACATATCAAATATCTTTGCATTCTATTATTGGGTTGAATTTATGGACACTTCGGTAAGGGTGTAAAATGGCTAATTTTAAAATAGAATGAATTTTTGAGTTTCATTACTTTGACATGTTTTGGATGAAGAACTAGACTCAATATCTCAGCAGAAAAACTCTCTGTCTCTCCAATCCCTCTAGTCTAGTAGAAGACTTTTCATAGCCGAAGACAGTATCTATTAATTTGTATGAAATTTTATAATTTATTTCATTTCATAGACTTTTTCATATAACGATTAAGTTAATTAACTTTGTCTTTCATAAATTAATAAAAGATACTGTTAAGTGGTCTGAATGTATAAATTTAATACTACCTGATTTCAGTTCATCCTATCTTATGATTCCACACAATTATTTACATCAAAGTGCTGTTGATAAGTTCCTTGTGACTTTCTTAGGATTTTTGTTGGAACACTATGTATGTTTATGTGTGAATTGAAAAATTCTTAGAAGTTTTGTACCAACAATTTTTCAATTGTAATTTATTTAACTCAAGTTACAGCGTTGATCGATTTGGACATCCCACCAAAAACTTTTTTATTTTATTTTGACATTGTTATAGGGTTGAAGTACAACTACCAGATTAGTTATTTCTTTGATAAATATAAAACCACTTCAGCATCTTCCATGCCTCCTTTTTTTCTTGGTCGAAGCATTCTCCATGCCTCATTGTACTGGTTTTGGAATATGCTTGACTATTGTTCTGTGTTCCTCGTGCATGCACTTTATTTATGCGTGTTATTCATTAAAGAAATGAATGAACTTTTCTCATCCCAAAAACACTCGAGGGTAGAGTACTTCGATTCATTATTGTGTTTCTCTCTCTCATTTCACATTTTTAATATTTTTGTGTTTTGTGTCTCATCCTTTGGATTGATCCGAGCATTTAAAATAGGGCAGGAGAGATATCTATTATCTTGAGACAATAAGGCATGAGAGGATCCAATTTGCTCTCTAACTTGTAACTCCACTTTGTAGTTTTTTGGTTTTCCAGGTAAAAACATTAATTCAGCCTTATCAGATTATTCGTATTATCAACTTCATCATCATCATCAAGTTTCCATATTATCAATCACGTATTTGCTTTCAGCTTTTGCAGGCTCTACAATGAGTGCATTATACATTTCCAGCAAAACCTACAAGTCTCTCTACCTCCGACCATGAAACAAGAGTCATGGCCAAAAGATGGTGAACAAAGGAGAGAAGAGTGGATCAAATTTCAAATAGTAAAAAATTAAAGAAGAATTAATACGCACATACATAGTCTACCAATGGACCACTTTAAATGTGGCCATTCATCAAATGAACAACGTGACCTTAGGATTTAAGCATGGTCCACCCTACATATGTGCCCTTGGTAATCAACCAAATTTTTTTTTTTTTTTTATATTAAGTAGCCTATGGCTAGAAATTCACATTTTAATATGAATAAGCAAGAGTGTTTGAAGTTTAAATTCTGTTTCATACATATATTATACAATCTTTTTACTAATTGAGCTTACAATTGCTTAAGTATTTAATTTTTAATAAACAAACTCTTATATGTTCATAGGTAAATATCATGTTTCTTTAAGTGAAAGTTACCACATTACGGCTTCTCATCCTCTCTTTTTGAACATTTTTCATTTTATCCATTCTAATTGGAATGTCTCGTTTAGGGACGGATATATTTATGGACAATATTTCATTTTATCCATTCTAATTATAAATAAGGGTAATACTTATTTAGGTCTCTGAATGTGTAATAATTAGTTACAATAGTTTTTTAATGTATTAAAATTTTAAAATAGTTTATGATTTTGCACTTAATTAGTCAAAATAGTTTCTAAAGTGACAACAAGTAAGTATATTGAAAGACTAATATAACAATATTAACGAAGTATTTTAATGTCAGGGACTATTTTCGCTAATGAAGTGCACAATCACATAATATTTTAAAATTTTGATACATTAAGAGACTATTATGGCTACACCTTACACATTCAAAGACCAAAATTACTATTACCCCTTATAAATAAAAGAGTAAATTACACTTCCCTCCCCTCAAAGATGTTTGAATTACACTCCCCTCTTATGTTAAAATATACACTCCCTTCCCCTCTTATTCAAAACATATTAGAAAACATTTCACTCCCCTCCCCTAAGAGAAGCTTGAATTACATTCCCCTCCCTCCGCTCTTATGTTAAAAGCTACACTTTACTCCCTCAATATTTTTTTTTAATTTCTAATAATCTAGCAAAAAAATAATAATCTAACACACTTCAAAAAAAAAAGTATTGTGGGTCTATTTTAATATAATCAAAATTTAAATACATATTTTTCGCTATTTTTTATTCACAATTTCATTAACATATAGTTTTAAACCCTATTATAAAATATGAAACAAGAAAAACTAAAATTAAAATATGTGAAAAATTGCTAAAGACAGTAAAGTATGGTTATTTAAAAGTTAATTTTATACTATAAATTATAAACTTAATAGCAAAATATTTAAATTTAATTATCATTGATATTTAAATTATAAATAAATGAATTTATTTTTCTTAAATGGTGGTTCAAAATTAGTATATATCATAAAAATATTTATTTATGTTAAAATAGATTAAAGTTAGTGCATATTTAATTATTAAGGGAGAGAGTTGTAATTCAAGCATCTTATAGGGGAGGGGAGTGTAGATTTTACTTTTCAAGGGAGGAAAGTGTATATATTAACATAAGAGGAGAGGAGAGTGTAATTCAAGCATCTTTGAAGGGAGGAGAGTGTAATTTACTCTAAATAAAACACATTATGTTAAGAATAAGAACAACAAGTCAACAACCTTGTTTAAAACTTGTTGAAACAAATAAGTGCACATTTGCTATGATTTATAAGTTTTTGAAGTTGATTTTGTTTTTGTCGGTAGCAACTGCAAATGTTGAACGTGTTTTTTTAGATATGAAAGTTGTGAAGAGTCAACTATATAACAAAATTGGTGGTCATGGCTAAATAACTGTTATGTAACTTATATAGAAATATATATTCTTTTAATAATTAGCAATGATGTCATTTTACTTCATTTTCAATAAATGGATAGGAAACAATGTTATTTCTTATTTTTAATATATTTTTCATTATTGTTTCTTAAAATTTTTATCCCCACCTATACCAAATGTCTAGATCCGCCCCTGGTCTCGTTGAAGTATATTTACATGGAGACTAACTATTGGGTCGACTTTCTTATCAACTTAGGTCACTACGATTCTTTATCGTAAATGATTGAGTTTGAACTCCGACTTTCGTATAATATTATATAATATCTCTATCAACTAAATTAAGTTAGGACAAAGTTATTAAGTCAAAAAGAAAAAATGTCAAGTGAGATTAATTGAGCAGTAAGAAACAAAAATAGTTTAGTGGTAGTTGAATCTTGAAAACTTATGGTAGAAACTTTCATTCCACCCTCCAAATTAGGACTAGGAGGTGGGAATATTAGACACATAAGCTCCACAACAGCATTATTCAGAATCACAACACAATCGATTCTTTCATGCAATGCAATGCAACCATTCAGAAAACCAAAGATATGTCAACAACTCCATCACCTTTTCAGATTCACAACCACACTGAATCTTCATCTTCACCACAATCACCAAATCAAATCCCTATCCACTGATTCCAATGACCCAAAATCATCATCACCACTTCCGAATCCAATCGATGCAGGTTCATCTAACCGCAAACCCATCAGTTTATGGCCAGGGATGCATCACTCCCCAGCCACTCACGCTCTTTGGGAAGCAAGGTCCACCATTTTTGAAAATCCCATTAATGGCAATAGTAATAGCAATGACCCTGATCCAAAATCTCCTTCTCAAAGTAGAACTAGTATCTTGTATAATTTCTCTTCTGATCTTATACTTCGTGAGCAATATAGAAACCCTTGGAATCATATTAGAATGGGGAAGCTTGTTGAGGATTTTGATGCACTTGCTGGAACAATTGCTTTAAAGGTTTTTTCTTTTTTTGAAATTGAGTTCTGGGTTTTGTTTTTTAGAGTTTTTGGAATAATGGGTTTTGATTGTTTTGTTGATATTGATGATAAATTTTAAATTTTTAATGTTTTGTATGTGTTTTGTTTGAATAGCACTGTTGCAATGAAGATGGTAGTACAAGGCCTCTTTTGCTGGTTACTGCTGCTGTTGATAAGATGGTTCTTAAGAAACCGATTCGGATTGATGCTGATTTTGCTATTGCTGGTGCTGTTACATGGGTTGGTCGGTCGTCCATGGAGATTCAATTGGAAATGATTCAGTCACCAAATGGTACTGACTGCATAATCTATGCATATTGATTGCGCTTTCTTTACTATTGTTTTAATATTATGCATATGTTTTGATTGGTGGTATAAGGTGGAGTGAAATGAAAATGGATGCTATATTGGATTGCCAATGGTGTGAATTCTTACAGGTCATTGTAGTCGGTCCATCTAATTTGTTTGATAGAAATCAGACAGGCCACAGTGATTTTGACAAACTGAAAACTTAAAATCATAACCGTTTGATCTTGATTAACGGTTGAGATCACCAATTGAAGTGGCTTCTGACAGCAGAAATACCATTTCTGTCATTAAGGGCTTACAAGCAGACACATGACATGTTGACAAATACATGTTTTGTGTGGTGAATTTTGCTCAATTGCCTTTCTTGTGTGTGTATTTGAATAATCCATGCTTACTCTCATTTGATGTAGCATCTAATGATTGTTAAAGTGTGCTAGTGTGAGTAAATAAGAATGCAATATATAAGAAGTTCAACGGCTAAATTTGATCCTTAGATAAACATTGACGTTGCTTGTCACTTAGCACGGACTTAATTGTCATTGCAACAGTTGGATGTGTTTGTACTGCTAGTAATAAGTATAGTTAATAGTTAATCTGAAACATGAAATTTAAGTTATAAAACCTGTGAAAGTTTATTCTATGTACTGCTATTAAATTCTACATTCTAGTATGAATATTGTGGTTTGCTATTCTCACAAACTTAATAGTATGTTGTTCAGTTATTGTGGATAAAAAATAGTAAAGGTTCAAACTTGTCCTTTAAAAAAATAGCACAAAAATCTATTAGGTCTATGACAAATGAAAAGTATAAATTTGAACTTAAAAATCTTAAATGTTGGTCAAATTAGTCTTTTTAAAGATAATTTTTAGGGACATTTTAGTCCATTTCAATGACTAATATGACTGACATTTGAATTATTTTTAAGATCAAAATGATACTACTCATTTCTAAGTGATCAAATCGGTCTCCATTTTTTTCTTGAGGATCACTTTCTGCCTCTGCTCATAACACAAAGGTACTAAAGTGTTGAGAAATAAAATTTCAGTAAAAGAGTGAGTATTTTCAGATATTATTGGATTGATTTCTTGTCTCAGTATAATTTAATTTACTAGTAATATCAGAAATTCAGAATAGCACACAGAAATTTATTACAAACCAGTTCATGATGTTTTGGTTTTTATAAGCTCAAGTCATATCTTTGTAAATTGTAATGCTATGTCTTTTGATAGTCCAACAACTCTGCATGGTATTGGCATCTATCACTGCTGATTTTTCCCTAACCATACATTGAAATTTGCTAGCAGGAAATCCGGATACCTCAGACTCACCTGCAATTGTAGCTAACTTCACATTTGTGGCTCGTGACACTAACACGGGAAAGGCAGTCCCAATCAACCAGGTCTTACCTGAAACCGAGAAAGAAAGATTGCTCTGGGAAGAAGCAGAACAGGGAAACAAACTAAGGAAAAAAAAGAAGGAAGAACAAAAACATGGAGAGAATGGAGACAATGCCAGGCTCAGTGCACTATTAACAGAAGGGCGTATCTTCTCTGATATGCCGGCATTGGCAGACAGAGACAGCATCCTAATAAAAGATACTTGCCTACAAAACTCTTTTATCTGCCAGCCACAACAAAGAAACACCCATGGTCGTATTTTCGGGGGATTTTTGATGAGAAGAGCTTTTGAACTTGCCTTTTCAACAGCTTATGCCTTTGCTGGTGCAGCACCTCATTTCTTGGAAGTTGATCATGTTGATTTTTTTAAACCTGTAAGTAATGAAGGAAAATGTTTATTACAATATATATTGAACTGAATTTCATGCTTATAGGATTGATGTTAATAATTTGCAGTACCTTCTGTTGTTATCTTTCAACAATAAAAATCTGTTCTGAAGAAACAGACAATCATGATTACCTCATTTATGTGATTTTTTTTATAGAAAGATTTAGTAGAAAAGAAAAAAACTATATTGGCATTTTTAAGCAAGGTATTGAATTGAAAAAGAACATGATGATGCAGGTGGATGTTGGAAGTTTTCTTCGTCTCAAGTCTTGTGTTCTGTACACTGAACTTGAAAATCCCGCTAGGCCCCTGCTGAATGTGGAAGTAATCGCGCATGTCACAAAGCCTGAACTTCGATCTAGCGCGGTGAGCACTGACCTAAGTCTTATATTATATATTACTTGTTACAAATTTCTAGATGCTCATAAATTCCCTTCTCAACTAGAAAGAAGTAAGTCATTGTGTCTAGACATTTACGACTGTTGTGTACAAATTCCTATCAATTTATTTTACGACCCGGATGAATAAGTAGTGAATCACCAATTTAGTCCATGATATTGTGAGGTTACACAATGCGGTTTTCGAAACTACTGGAATTTTAAAATAATTCCTAAAATTGACTAACATTGCTTACTTTATGTGAAAACCAGATACTATATTTCAGATAATGATCAATGTATAACAACTAATGTGTTTATATATGCTATTCTAACCTAATGGGCATAATTGATGAACTAATGGACCAAAAACAAATTAATAATAATAATAAAATAAAAATACTACTGATAATAGTAAAAATAAATTATTTACAACACTTTATGTGCCATTACTTTAGTCTCTAAAGTTGCTCAGGAAGACTACTATGAATCTATGATCCAAAACTTTCTATTTTAAAGACCAAAATTAAACTCATTTATTTCAAGAATCAAATAGTCTAATATTTAATTTCATAACCTAATTTGGTGATTTATTCAATAAATAAACTAATATCAGTTTACATATTTATTATTTAGTTCTAATAGAATAGAATACGTTTTAAAAAAAAATAAAGAATAGAATACAATCAACGTCTCATCCGTATATTAAATCATTTCACTCCAGTCCTTATTTTTCTTGAAACAGGTATCCAACAGATTCTACTTCACATTTGGTGTTGATCCTGAGGCCATTAAAAATGGATTGAGGATCCGAAATGTTGTTCCTGGTACAGAAGTGGAAGCACAGAAGGTGCTTGAACGCATGGATGCTGAGAACTCTTGATTTTGTTCAATCAGGATGGTGCTGGTAAGTCTAAGGTGAGGGAATGGTCAAAGTCCATCACCGGTAAGGTAATTAAATTTTACCATATGATTAGTTCAATGGTTTAGATGTGTTCTATTTAAACTTAGAACACTTATACCTCTCCACACGCAATCACAAACCACAATTCCCAACAAAAAAATGCATTAACCACAACTTATTTTCAACCAAATCTTGTCCAATCCAAAACTCCCTCCTCACCATCGCCGGCAACATTCGACGCCATCCACAGCAGCAAATCACACCACACAACAAACGACGTCCACCAACTACGACATTTTCTCCCATTTCTCCTTTGGTCATTTACTTCTTCATCCTTTCTCATCTTCGAAAACCCTAACATACATGTATAAGACCAATTCTAAAACATGTGTCACAATATCTCAATATGACATAAGACCATCAAGAACACAAAAAGCACAAAACCAAAACTAATATATTGTGTTTTTGAATATATAAGACCAATATATTGAGACAAAAATTGCTGCCTTTTTTAATATAAGACCATCATTCAAAATTAATATATAAAATTCCATTATTTTAATTAAGAAATTTTAAATTTCAGGACATATACCAATACCTGAATTCTTTTTCTCCTTGCAGCAACTTTGGTTACATCAACCACCCAATTGTAATCTTCATGAAGATCACGATCTAACCAATCATCATCACCATCTGACAAATCATCATCAGTGTCGACATCAAACACAATATATTGGTCTTATATATTCAAAAACACGATATATTGGTCTTGATGGTGTTATATAATATTGTGACATGTGTTTTTGAATTGGTCTTATCCATGTATGTTGCAAAATTATCACTTTGCATTTGTCATTTCTTTGAAGTGATTACACTGTTAAAATTGCAAATGATGTTATATCCATTTCATTTTGTAGCATATGCCTGCCAACACATCAATGTTTGTCATAAAAAAAATACAGGAGTCAATTAACCTTTGCTAGGAGGACAACGACGCAATGAGGTCATAACTTCAAACATAAGTGAGTATGAAAAGTGTATTGGAGAAAAGAGGATAAACTTTGTGAGGAAAGCAGCTCAAGGTCGGGGACAAATTAGAGTTTTCTCTTGATGAGCCATTGAATCATCTGTTTGTTCAAATTGTTGGCCGCAATGCACGTAGCTGAACAATTTATGGAAGAAAAAAAATTAATGTACGTAACATTACGACTTCATATGGTGTATCGAGTTGATCTGTTGAGCTTAAATTACAGTTTGAGGTTGCATGTTCTAACCACAAATGCAATGTCTTGTGTGTATGTTGTTTGTTTTGAAACACTTGGTTGTCTATCTGTTATAGCTTAATGTTGTTTGACTATCTGTTATTTCCTTCTGAGCAATATTTATAGTTTTGTGAATTTAAAAATTAACATGTTGTGCGTGTGTTCATTGACTGTATAATGAAATCAGAATCTAATATCATACATTTTTTTGAGAGAAGAATCTAATATCATATATGTATCTGTGTTTCAAGGTATAAAAAATAATCTAAGCAATAATTTTCCCAAAAATAACTTTGTAGGATGTTATCTTCTTTGAAAAAGTGTTTGGGTAGTATCTTTTTTGCCGTTTAAAAAATAAAAGTTCTCATGAACCTTTTATTTTAAATTCCTAAAAATAAAGAATATTTTTAATTTTTTATATAATCTTCAATGCAGATGTTACAATTTATAAAATGCTATTTTTTTTTAAGGAACAAGTTATAAAATACATGTTATTAACTATTTTCACCCGGTTTCCTCAGACAAAAAAAACTTTTTTCACCCGGTCTCACATAGAATTGAGAAACATGACTGGTTTTTTTTTTTTGAAATAGAAACATGACTGATTTTTATAATCTAATAGTATATCTATTTACTATTGTACAAATAAAATATATCTATAACTATTAATATTATTGTCAAGTTGCCAATCGATTATAACAAACTTAAAAAATTAAAAATAAAAATTGATGAGGGCTTAAATAATATTTTTGTTACATACATAGATGTGAATATATTTAACTGTCATTTTGACGGGTACAATTTGTGAATAACATGCTTTATTATTTTTGGAATTTGCCATTCAAAAAAAAATATATCTGGAATTTGAAGGAACTTTTTCCATTCACACGTTGCTAAATATACTTGTCGTATCCGATTTTTTTTTTCTACCCTACTTTTTGCTAAAAAATCTAAAACTACTCTACTTTTTTAAAAAATTGCATAAATGCCTTGCTTTTTCAGATTTTCTGGTACCATTCTACTTGGTCTTGCAGGGTACCCTCAAAAGTGACAAAAACTTTGTTCTTATTATACCACTCCACTTGGTCTTGCGGGGTATTTTCCCTAATATTTTTTCGAAAATTTTAAATACCACTCTATCTTGACTTGCGTGGTATTTTTGTGTTTTTTTTAAAAAAAAATTAAATACCCCACAACTTGGGGTAAAGTGGTATAATAAGGACAAAATTTTTGCTGCATTGATTTTCGTTTTTGCATGCATAATATATATATATATATATATATATATATATATATATAATAATTAAAATAACTTATTATAATAATTTAGGCATTAATAAAAAAGTAATTATA
>Ga0315914_1006884_pt1 | contig 15931 bp, 11 predicted proteins | sample MpolenodulesMG_FD_203920 | JGI IMG/M metagenome (GOLD analysis project Ga0315914, IMG submission 203920) | Medicago polymorpha root nodule microbial communities from Los Angeles, California, United States - elongated nodules | ecosystem: Host-associated > Plants > Roots > Nodule | place: USA... | reverse complement strand
ATAAATTGTTACATCCCAGTTACTTACAGAATAACAAAACATTAAATCTCTTTATTACAAAACATAAAATCAATTAAAATGTAATAAAGAGTTATAACTTATCAATGATTTAAAATAATACACATTACTTCTTCATTGTTTTTATTTAATTTTACTCCAATATATGATCAAAATCATTGTTGTTCTTGGCCGTACATACTGATTCATGTCTTTGATATTACTTTTTGCCAAATCCAACACAAAGCTACTGTCATGTCAACTACATTAAGCAATTGAGTTGTACTTAAGTTGAGAATATTAATGATGTTGTGCTTTGTTGCATGTTTTATTTCCCAATAAGAGATAAGACCAAGACAAAGCCACACCACATGCACATTTGGTTTCTCAAGCACAAAATTTTCCTTACCATTACATTCATTAATTTCAATTAGACACTCATGGAAATCTTATACAATTTTAGTTCTCCCAATGTTATCTTACCCAAAGTCATCTCAAGATCTCTAGCCCATATCTATCAAAACTTTGTTTTTGTCTAATCTATCTATAAAGTCTACATAGATATTAACACCACTACATGTCTATATCTATCTACATGTTCCTTATTTATTTTCTTATATAATATGAAAGATAATACTTATTTTGGTCCCAAACTATATGATCTGTTAGACCCAAAAATTTCAAATTATCTTTATATAATCTAACTTTTATATTTAAATAATGTAATGTTTAGTTATAATTGTTTATATTTATGCTATTTTTTTGCATTTATTTTACCTCATCTTATCAACTTTACGGTTTTTTATAAAAACAATAATACAATATTATTTAACATTTTTTTTATCAATTTTTATATTCATTATACAAAAAAATACTACATCAAATAAACTGAAGTGATCTCTTATTGTCTTTATAGGTATATTAACATTTTCATATACAATTTTTATACAAAATTTGAAATGCATCGCTATTGATGATTAAACAAGTCAAATACACTTACCTTTTTTAGAGAAATGATAATTGTACAACCATTTTTTACAACTTTTGTGACAACTTTCACTTTCATGCTCATGTTATGTTTTTACTTTCTCTCTCTATTGCTTTGGTTTTTGTGCCAATACCTTATTTTCTTTGTAAATTTAGGTTGTCCAAAAAGTTGTCATTAAAATTGGTTGTTCAAATAGCACAACTCCAGTTTTTATGTTGCACAAATACACTTACTTGATTCCATTATCACTATCAATCAATCTAAGTTATTTTATTCATATTCTCCAAATCCAATCTTATTTTTTCTCACTACTCTTACACTCTAACACATACATTATTAACTTTGTGACCATTCAAAGTATGTTGGAGGAATCTTATGCACTTAATACCTTTGCCAACCTCTCTCCCATTAATTTAAGGGTTAATTAAGTTTTTAGTCCCTATAAATATTTACAGTTTTGTTTTTAGTCCTTACAAAATAAAATCACACTTTTTAATCTCTATAAAATTTTCCATCAGCATTTTTAGTCCCTATAAATTTTTCCATGAACACTTTTAGTCCCTGTCAAAAATTTCCATTACTGTTTTGGTCCCTAAAATGCTTAAGAAAAATGTCACAGGGACTAAATAGTGTGATTTTATTTTATAGGGACTAAAAACAAAACTGTAAATATTTATAGGGACTAAAAACTTAATTAACCCTTAATTAATATGTATCTAAAATTACATAACTTACAATCATTTTCTTTCTACATAATACTATTTTCTTTTTCCACTTTTTTGGATTATATTTTACAACAACTTTTAATATATGAAGAATCTTTATTTTGTTTAATAACCAATTAAATACAACTCTAACTTCTTATCAATTATAGAATCACATATTTCTATTAATGGCCTTTTTTTCCGAAACTTTTATAGTTATACACATCAATCCAGTTTTTCTATTCCCATGTAAATATAACTTCATACATTTTAAAACCCTACTAAATTCATGTTATTCATAATTGCTTTGTCTTTGTATAATTGGTAATCTTCCATTATCAATGTTTATCCAATTAACACATGATCTAACATATTTCATATACAATATACAATCATATTCAATCTAACTACATTCTACATCTTATATCATCTATATAAGACATCGATCTTAACAACCTATACCATTCCAATTACAAACTTCATCTTAAAAATTACATACAAGTCTTTCCATCTCATTGCAATACCAAACACCATGCACCATATGGTAACAAGACAAAAATATTCTCTAAGACTTGTCATACTAGATCATTTTCTAACATGTCATGTACCAAATGAGGTAACACAATTTCAATTTCCTTCTATCAACTATGATTTTAATCCATTTATTGCACTACTACATCTTAATAATTATAATCACTCATTCCCAAAATTTTCTATATTCTATAGGACTATGGAGAAGTATGCCCACAATTTTATGAAAGATGGAAACACAATTTGGGGAAGAAGCTAAGATTCTTCCATGAGAGTGGAAGAGTTCATATCATAACTTTCAACCAATCTCAAACTCTACCTCTCATGACCAAAGGATGGAGTAGGTTGAGAGATATATATAAATTAAAAGGTTATCACTATGTGTGGTGCAACTACATAGGCCAAAACACATTCTAATTTCGAACATATTGGCAATTTCGTTCTCCTCGATCTATATCATCTTTCCATAGTAGAAGCATTGATAACGGTTGTGGTCGATATTTTGACATCATTATATCTAAATATATTCAAGAAACCAACTACCAATTGGTGAAGTGTTACATCTAACTACTTTCATTACAACATTCTCTTTTTTCAAATGATCTAATATGTTTTTTATCCCTTCTATAACAGCAACTTGACAAGGAACTTGGAGGCCACATTGATAAGTTAGGTTTTAAAGAACTTATGTTGGTTGGACACAATGCAAAAGCAACCAAATGCTTAATTGAGAACACAAACATTCCTCAAAAATATTTCAAAATCACAAGTGTATGGAGACCAAATTTCAAAGACAATTCTTCAAAACATATCAAAATCGAAAATAGATGGAAACAATTTTATGAAGAAAATCACTTTAGGGTGAAAGATGAAATTAGATTCAAGTACTCAATTTTTCCAACGAATTGTGTAGTCCATGTCTTTAAGATTAAAAACAATTACAAGTAATTGTCATGTACTAATTATGCTTCCTACCATCCTTTGAATCCAAATACTACTATTCAGTTGGTTTAATTAATATTAAGTGTTCATGCAATTTTTATACCACACCAAATTTAGCTAGCGGAATTTATACATATACGATTTGGGATAATATATAATACTCTCCTAAACTTTAGTTTAATGCAATTTAATTTTATTTACCACAAAAATAAGTTAATCATGATATACCTACTTCAAACATTATGATTATATTATTTATCCAATTGTTAACAATATATTAATTTATTTCAGATAACAAATATATGTGAATGATAATTTTCATCTCTCTATAATCAATATAATTTCAAATCTTTATATTCCCACAACATTATCAAAAGACTGCATATCCGTTCTGTTTTATTAAATTGTTATAATCAAGAAATTATCTATCTCAATATGATCGCAGATTTAATTCATTCTTTTTGTGTTCATTAATATACATTAAGATACTTAATTTCCAACTATCCTATCTACATAATTACCAACTTTTCCTTTTGTAAATGGCTCTACTTTTTATGAAGAATTCTTTTTTTACAAATATAGAACCAATGATTATTATATTCAATGATACCGATATACTCAATATTTTTACATCATCTAAATAATCTATATATACATCATATTAGGTTAACATAAATTCAAGATTTTTACAATATACTTCACCTTTCAAATGGAACCTATAACAAACTTACTTCTATCAAATCCTATGAATTATGTTCATATTGCACAATTATCATCACAGGTTTAACAATTTCTCTCTTCAAATGTTATAAGTATTTAGAAATGTTTTTTTTATAAAACTAACTCTACTTTCTTTTCGCTTATAATAGACACATGCTGAGATTGATCCAGATTTTATACAAAAATATTATCCTCGGTTAGGAAACAAGTGGTGTGTATGGAGCGATAAAAGATTCCATACTGTCAGATTCAACAAAGACTTCCACTATCCTCTGTTAACAAAAGGATAGAACAAAACGAAATTACGCTATGAATTTCCTGAAAATGTTAATGTTGTTTTAGCTTACTATGGAAGTAGTTTTTTTGCAGTGAAATCATTCGAAACTCTAAATTCCTCATCACCGATCCCAGATTTTCATAGTTGAAATGTAGATCCTACTGTAGCAATTTACTTTGACATCACTCTGTCTCTAAGTATAATGGATAAAATGTTTTTAGTTACGTCCTATGTTTTCTCCTTTCTATTTTCCTTTGATTTTTTTTTCTTATATACCCTTAATTTAACTAACATCTTTGTTTTTACCAGACTATACCTAAAGATTTTGCCAATTATATCAATCAACTTTTTTCTAATCAGCTAATTACATTGTGCTGTGATAACGATTGTGTAACCCTGTTCGATGTTGTCAACAAAAACATGGAAAATGGGATCAAGACTCAACTACAATCTTCATTAGGCTAGAAATCTTTTTCAATCTCCAACAATTTCAATGCAAATGACATTATTCGTTTCAAATTCTCCATCCAGAATCATTTAAACAAATGTCATGTTTTTAAAGTATATATATTCAAGCTACTGATTTCGTACTCTTTTTTTGTAATAATATTTTTCCATAGGCAATGACATTACTATAACTTGCCTATGTTGTCTTTTACATCTTCTAATTCTTATTAAGATTTACCATGATTAGACTTATTATATATTAATCTACTATATTTGATACAAATTTTTTCCTTTCTATTTATGTTATTAAAACCATTATTTATTGCTTCCGATACCAATATTTTGTTTGCCTTCAATCTATGAAATTACATTTTCATTCAATCATTACATTTGCTCCATCGCAGATTCTATATACAATATTATTTGATGCACAAATCAATGGAATAAACAATAGTAATAAAAGACATGACAATACAATATATGTCACTGCTCTATTCTCTATTCATATTATAAGATTTAAAATATTTTCTATCTTTGTCTGCAGTGCACTCCTTTCTACTCAAAATGAATTCCTTCAACATTTTTCAATAAAACAAACAGTTATGTGATGGACGTATGAATGATTATTCCTCTGCCTAAATCTGCTCCAAGTTTTATTCCATCTAACACATGCAACATAGATTTTTTTTCGTATCTCTCATTCCATATATAAATTCTGTTTGCCTAATAACTTAGTCACAACAATTGAAACTTCCATTCCACTCATTTAACACACAACTCTTTTTCACTTTAATGGCTGGATACCGTACTGTACTAAAAAGAAAGGTATTGGGAGGCTTTGAAACTGTCCATGTACCAGATCAGGTATGCGAATATTAATACTTCATTCATTCTCTGCAGTTTATTTGTTATGCTACTATATATTAATTTTTAACTTACTAAATGTATGGATTACATTCCTCTTTAAATGCACATCTTTTTCTCAAACTACTTATATCATTTACAACTCATTGTTTGAATTATAGATTACTCATACACATTACTCCATAGTAATTTATGCCATATATAAATTATGTATGCAGGAATTTGGAGAAGTTAACCCAATGTTTCTTAAAGAATTCAACAATTTGAAACCAGTATGGAATCTCATAGATGCTGATGGAAACACTCATGATGTTACTTTCAACAACTCTGAAACTCTTCCATTATTGACTGTAGGATGAACCGACCTCAGAGATTTCTACCAATTTGAAGGCATGAGACAGATTATGCTGACCTATGTTGGCCAAAGTCGTTTCATTCTAAATCTTGGAAGGACAATTGCAGACACTGATGACATCCCACCCTTCCATAGCAGGATCACAAAACTTCCAAACCGTAAATCCTACTTTTTTGACGTCACTCTAACTAATTTCTAAATGGCAGTACCATCTGAATTGGTAAACTTTCATTATAATAACATAAATAATTTCCTTTCTTCTACAAATTTTATGTTACTTTTGTTCAACGACTTTCTATGGGGTGGTGGTGATTTTGATAACCTGTTTCTGTGTAATGGGAATTATTAAAACTAATATTGAATACCAAAGCTCTAAATCACTCAATACTAAGTTGAAAAATGGTTGGGAGACATTCTGTAACAACAATTCATTTCAGATTGGAGACACAATTAGTTTCAAGTTCTTCGATGGGAAAAACAGTCCTTTTGTTCATGTCTGTAGAAACAATCCTTAGTTGGCTTCCTATGTAATGCCTTAGGCATGTTGTTTTGCTTTTATGTGTGTTCGTGTTGGGGACTTTTATACAGATGTTCACCAAGCTTTCTTTTCTATGCTTTAGAATCAAGTGGTTTACTCCACATGTTAAATATGTTTTATCAATGAAGTTGAATTTTCGTTTGTGTTGGCAACATCATTCCTAACTTTATATCTTTTCGTCAAATACAAACAAAGTTGATTACTATTAACAATAATGTTCAGTGCTACAAAATAATTACAATACTTTCCAAAATAATTACTATTTACTTTTCCTTTAATTCTACAACCAACCCTTACTGCATTCATTAATTCTGTTTGTTGAATCCACGTTAAACTTACATATGTTTCACCTATATAACAATATATTGTCTTTGGATTAACAACATCTAACCTACTACTTTGTCCTATATAACATTTGCTTCACCTATGTAATATGATTTACTTCCAAAGGATTTTTATTTTTATTTAAAAACTACTTTTTTAAAAATATTCCAAAAATAAGTTATAAACATTGATAAAAAAAATTGCGCCAACGGCACAACCCGTGCGAATGCACGGGTACAACACTAGTTAATAGTAAAAAGCTGGTTAATGTGGCTTCACACAAAATTTGCTCTTTTTATGAATGAGGGAGGTCTTGATCTCAGATGCATTAGAGACATCAACGAAACAATTTCTCTTTAATTATGTTGGGGTTTTCGTACTTCCATTAATGCTTGGCTAGTTTTTTTAGATCTATAGTGACTAGAAACCATGATTCCAGCAACTCTTATATTCATTCCTCTATCCCGTAAGGTAACAAAAGTGAAATCTGTATTGTTCATAACAACTCTAGATGGTAATTTGGGGATGGGAACTCTTTTAAATTCTTGTTTGATAATTGGCTTGGCAAGGCTTTAATATACGACCACTCTATTAGTCATAATGCTAAGGTTACTGATTTTATTAAGAATGATTAATGGTATATGCCTAACTCGATTATATATTGAATGTCCTAAATTTAGTTAACTGGATTCGCAAGATTACCATTCCTAGAACTAAAGGTCTTGATAAGCTTGTATGGACTAATTCGATTAATGGTGCTACTCATGGTGGTCTTGGTCCCGCTTCCTGTGGTGGTATTTTAGAGATTACCAAACAGTTTTCGTCGTTGTATTGCTTCTAATGTTGGTATTTTGTACGCTCTGAATGCTAAAATTTTGAGCGTTATTCTTGTGATTGAGTTAGCTCATGAGAACGGTTGGACTCATCTTTGGCTTGAATCTGATCCCAGGTTGTCAATTTGGCTTTTATACAGTCTAAGATTATTCCTCAAAATTTATATAATCGTTGGCATATATGTTTGGATTTGCTTGAAAATATGATTTTTAGAGTCACTCACATTTATAAAGAAGAAAATTGTTATGCTGATTGTATAGCTAATATAGAGATTTATATCTCCATCGTATCATTTGGTGGGATAATATGTCAAATTCTATTAAGGATGATTTTCATCATATTAGATTGGTTTACATTTGTATTGATTTTGGTTTCGGCTATTGTAAACTTTGCACTCCTTTTCCCTTCATCAAAGTTTTATTCCCTTCATCAACTCTGAGACATGGGTTGTTAAAAGACACATTTATGAAAACTAGTGGGTGTCTTTTAACAAATATCTATAAGAGTTGCTATAAGACACCATTTAGTTTTTACAAAGGTGTCTTTTAGCACCCCACATCTCAAGGTATAATTTTCCATTTTTTAGTTATAACTTGATAAAAGACACTTTCATAAAAATTAGTGTGTGTCTTCTAGCAAAACCCATATTTATATATATAGTTTTGCTAGAAGACACCATTTAAAGATGTCTTTTAGCAAGCCACACCTCAAGGTGTGATATCCACTTTTTAGTTATAATTTTGCTAAAAGACACCTTCATTAAAGGTGTCTTCTAGTAAATCCCTATATATATATATATATATATATATATGAGTTTTGCTAAAAGCCACCCATGAAGGTGTCTTTTAGCAACTCATACCTCAAAGTGTGATTTTCACTTTTTAGTTATAACTTTGCTAAAAGACACCTCCATAAAAATTAGTTGGTGTCTTTTAGCAAAACCCTGTATATATAGGGTTAAGATCAAATGACACCATGGTGTCAAAATTAGTTTGACACCAAATTTTATCCATTCATTTCATTTAATCCAAAGGCTTAAAACTATCACCAAATACTCTCTATCACCTAATTAAGAAACATATCTATCATCATTAATTCATAATCAAAAGACTTACATCAAATCTGAACCGTTAAATTAAATAGATCATGTGGTTTAAAATATGGAATAATTTAGTGTTAAAACTTGTTACAACAGGCAATTTACTTCTTCCCTATGAATCCTTCGTTGTTGCTGCTGGTGAAAAAGAATAAAAAGAGTTTCAAAAATTCTTCTCTAAAAAAACTACCATATTTGAGTATTCTTTCTCTTCAAAAAACTATTTTTAATAGTTTGATCGGTGTATCTAAGAACGAAACACTACAATTTAAATTATAATAGTCAAAAATTATAAATTATCAGAAGCATTGATCTCTCACGTGGGTCAAAATCACATATGTATCATGTATGTATAGATTAAATAGATGCAAAATTGAAATAGAAAATCAAAATCGATGAATCCTTCGATCGAATATTGGTATAGAAATTTAGCAGTAACATGACCTCATAGTCGGCAACTCGCTCTAGAGTTTTGATCTGCCACACCGTAAGCAAAATTATTTTGCCGTGATCACAAGTGAAAGAGGGAGAAAGGGATTACGAGAAGTTACATACGAAATATTATAGGTCATTGGATTGAATAAATTTAACAGTTCAGATTTAGTGTAAATCTTTTGACGTACACCTGGTGTTAATGGATCCTAACTTTTATATATATATATATATATATATATATATATATATATATATATATATATATATAAAAGACACTAGTTCAACGAATGAATTCACCCTCCCAATTATATTAGTAAAAGATAACCCATTAACAAGTGCTCGTTTGGTTCCACGTTTTGTGGCTTCAAACGCGCGTTCATGAATTCAAACGCGGTTTCACAATTTTTTTTAGTGTTTGGAAGACTACAAACGCGATTCTGTTGAACGTGGTTTAGGCCACAAACGTGGTTTCACTCAAAGCTAGATATTGGAGCTTCTGCGGCAATGGTTCCACGTTTTGGAGATTTACTTTTTGGTGATAGATTTGTATTCCGAAATTACCCATGGCATCTGACATCTTTATCGTTTTCCTACAAGGTTGTAAACAAGTTTCTAATCAACGGTCACAGTGAAGATTTTCATTCCTCAATATTTGTTTAATCAACGGCCACATTTTGTAAAAAGATTCTAAAAGGGGACCGTAGATTTGATTCCTTATGCCATTCTTCCTTTCTTAGTAATTAGAGGCAGTTTGTACCTAAAATAATCAATAGGGCACAGTAGATTTGATTCCTTATTTCCATTGGGTGAGAATATTGTTAATAGCTTAGGCTTAGTCACACAATTCACTCCCTACATTAGGCTAAGTCACAATTTCATTGGGCACAATAAATTTGATTCCTCATTCCATTGGCCATGAATATTTTATTAATAGCTTAGGCTTAGGCTTAGTCACAATTCCTTATTCCTTTTGGCATGTATATATTGCCGACACATACCTTATGTCTAGTCACATTATAATAATAATATTTGTACAATCATTTTATGATAATTTTTGTATAAATTTCTCTTTCGCACACTTATTAATTCTTATTCTCTCTTCCTATTTTTTTCTCTATTGTTTTTAATCAATAAAAAAAAGAAAAAAATTATAAAAAGAAGTTGTTAAAAAATAGTAGTATAATTATTATTATCGTGATATCAGCTCAATAGTCCAATAATGGAATGAAATTTACGGTGGTGAACTTCAACTACTCACTACCTGTCACATTATCATACCTAATTTAGCAAATATCCACACATTTCATGACACTTTATTGTCTTTATTAACCATTGATTTTGCAACTTTGTAAACCAATTCAACACACTGAATTGGAAGCTTAGCTGTAACCAAAAGAAAGGCTTTCCTCACTCAGCACTCACTTGAAACATCTTATTCTCACACAACATGGAGACTGTTCTTTCCAATCACTCTCCACCTTCGGCCTTTAAGGTGCGTAGATATAGATATAGATATACAACAACACACACTATTATGATTAACACTAACCATATTTTTTGGTATTTTCATTGTTAAATTAACTCTATAATGTACCAAATAATTAAAAATCGTAATTTTGGCCTTAGTATTGTGTTAAATTGCGCTTATAAGAAAAGATAGAGGTAAGGTTTACCAGTTCACAGAATATGGATTTGCCTATGACAATATTAAACAAACAAAATTAAGAGAATTTTATGCATTCTTTGATGCTGGAGTAATGCAATGTACAATTTGGCATTTAAGTATTACTATATTGATTAATTTATTGGCATCTCATACTAACCCTCCTTCTCAATTTGTATAATGTTCAGTTCGGATTGGACTAAGGAGTTTGGGAAACACTTCGGGAAATATTGTTTTTGTTTTTTTTTTGTTGAACTGAGGCTGTAATATTTAATGTATTTATCGAACTTATATTTGTGATTATGTACCACATTAATTGCAAAATTTCTTGTATGCAAGGGTATAATTGTTGTTAAGAAGGCATTTAACTAGAAGTGCTCACTTTCTTAATGTAAAAAAAAAAGTTGTATACACCTTAAAATAAAGAGAGAGAAAGAGAAAAAGAGAGTAATGTGATTGTTTAGTGACAGAATTGTTTCAATCAATATTGCGGCTTAAAGCAAACTCAAATAATGGAACCTTTTTAAAATTAATACTTTTTTGATAGAGAAAATTATTATATTTTTAAAAATATCTTACGTAAATTTTATACACAAAATCGTTTATTAAATTATCATTATCGATTATTTAACCTTTCTTTTTCAATAGGTAACAAATCTAACAAGTTTCTTTGTTGAGACATTCTCGATTTTGGAAATTTTTTTATTACTTATAGTTTTGAAAAACTATGTTCTACGGAAGCATTGTTAACATTATTCTTTAAGTAATATATGCATTTGGAAAAGAATAAATTCGTTTTACATAATAACAAAATCAACACTTTCATGGGAGCAGCAAACGTTACAAGATTGTTGCTATCTTGTTACTAGTTATATAGTATATACATCTACGCTAGTTAAAAAAATATAAAATTTGAAGTCTAAAGCAAGTGTTTTACTGGCATTATGGTTACTTGAGACACTCATGTCTAGTGACGTGATATTAAGAGAGGTAGATAAAATGATGTGTTGATTGAGTATATAAAAAATAAAAGTGTCTATTTATCATTGTTGTAAATAACATGTGTAAGTTCTAAAAATAAATCTTGATTGCCTTAAAAATAAAAACAATAAATCTTTATTGATCTGTTTTTAATAATCAAAATTAAATAATAAAAAAAAGGACAACATGTATACAACGCATCACCTTCACAAAGGATTATCACTTGTGTACTATTGAGTTATCAATATTATATAATATTGATCAATTAAAATGTGTCACGCGATCAATATAAAGAAGGGCTAAAGAGGAAAGAGAAAATACATGCATATGAAGGAAATCCTTACTTAACAAGGACCACTCCATGTTAAGGATCCCCCCTATTGGAGGAAGAAAAAACGAGTCTCCATTAAGGAACGGATAACTATATAAGGACCCTCTCTCTTCTAGACAACTAACGGGTCCCACGTTTAAAAGAAGTAATAAAATATGTACTATGCGGTCCCGCTTACAAAAGAAGTAATATTTTAATAATTAATAGTTGTTTTGATTTCAAAAAAATAATTAATAGTTGTTTTAAATATTATTTTATCTATTTGTCATCATTTTAAATAAAATGTACTTCATGCAAATTATTAGCAAATGTGGTAGAAATTTAAGTTCATACGAATAAATAAATATTTTATAATTTACTTTTTTAAGGATTATAATTAGATATTATGAGGTAATTTATAATTTAATAAATTAATTATTTTTGTTTAATGATGTAAAGTTAGTGGAGTCTATTTAAGTACTTTTCATTAGAGTACTTATTAGTGTACTTTTATTGGAGTCATTGAATCTTTAATAAATATTTTTATTAAAATATTATAAATAAGTGATGTGTAAAATGAAGTCCATTTAAAAAGTCTCTATTAAAGAAGTAACATTGTGGATGCTTAGTAGCTCAATATTACACAAGTGATATCCCATCATAAATGGCTCCACTTGTGTGGTTTGGAGACTTACTAACGGATTATATGGTTGGACAGCACTTTAAACATGTCTCAAATTGGTTAGTTTATTGACTTGTGAATCTCATTGATTCAAAAAAGGAAAGAATAGGCTATCGACTTGTGAATCTCATTGATTCAAAAAAGGAAAGAAAAAAACACAAATGGTCAACTCTGTCTCTATATGCATAAGAATGTCCGTCGACACGTGATATCAAAATGAATGATAAGTAAAGAACATATCACCACGGTCTATAAACGTTTGTCATTATAAATGCATCAACTTTTAATTTTAGTTGTCCAAAAAATTTCTTAGACTTTTTAGTCCAGTTTTCCACCTTTATTTTGATCCTTTCTTTTAAGTAAATTTGTATGTAGAATTTATATTTTGAATAAAATTTTGCAAATTTTTTTATAATATTATAATAACTAAAGAAAAAACAATAGAATTTTTTAACAAAACATGAAATAAATATGAATTATATATTTTTAGTCCATTCCATTTTTAATCACAGTTTATAAATGACTAGGGTGTGAGCAAGGAAGAGGAGGAATCATTGCTTGGACAAATTGAAATATGGAAATACATGACACAATTTACAGACTCTTTTGCTCTAAAAGCAGTTTTGGAGCTACGTATAGCTGATATTATAGACCGTCAGTGTAAACCACTATCCTTAACTGAAATTGTGCAGAATCTTGAAGATGCACCCTCCCCTGATTCCACTCTACTTTTAAGAGTAATGAGAGTCATGGTTCGTAGAAAGATTTTCAGTGCAGAAAAATCAGACACCGGCGAAATTCTCTACGGCTTGACACGTGCATCAAAATGGATTCTACAAGACACAAAAGTGACATTGGCACCATTGGTGTTGCTAGAGACTCACCCAATTCATATGAACCCTTTTAACTTTATGAGTGAAATTGTAAAAGAAGGCACAAAAAATGGCACTGCTTTCTTTAGGTGTCATGGTTATGACCAATTTGAAATGGCTAGTGTGGACCCAAAATTTAATGAGTTGTTTAACAAAGGACAGGCATGCACAACTGGATTTGTGTTTAGAGCTGTTATTGCTGGATACAAAGATGGATTTAACCAAATTCAAACATTGGTTGATGTTGGTGGTGGTATTGGCGGATCGATGTCTGAGATTGTTAAAGCTTACCCTCACATCCAAGGTATTAATTTTGATTTGCCTCATGTTGTTTCAACGGCACCTAGGTATGATGGCATCACCCATGTTGGAGGAGACATGTTTGTTTCTATTCCTAGTGCTGATGCTATTTACATCAAGGTATAACTCTATACATATGAATTTAATGATCATATATATACTAACACTCTTTGAAATACGTCTTTTAAATTTTAGGTATTGTTATAGATAGTTTGAGATGTGTTAGAATTAGTTGAATATTAACGGTCTGACTATAAATATTAAATCGACAATAACATATTTATTTGAGAATTGCATATTGCATAAATATAATGAATATCTTTGTGTGAATGGGTAGTGGATTCTTCATGACTGGAGCGACGACCATTGCGTAAAGATATTGAAGAATTGTAGGAAGGCAATACCAGAGAGAACTGGAAAGGTGATAATATTGGATCATGTATTGGATCCAGAAGGAGATGAACCATTTACTGACATTGGCATAGCATTTGACATGATATTGTTTGCACACAACTCTGGTGGTAAGGAAAGGACTGAAGAGAACTGGAAATACCTATTCAAAGAGACAGGATTCCCTCGTTACAACATCATCAAAATCAATGCTTTGTTATCCATCATTGAAGCATTTCCAATCTAAATTCATGAATCATAATGAGTTTGTTTATTTTATGATGATGATGATGATTTCTTATGTGTTGTGTGGCTTTAGTTGGAGTTTTGTTTTGTTAGCTAAGACAAACACTCCATTTTGTATCATAATTTGAATAAAAATGTTGCTCACCCCCTAGAGCTAGCTATGATTCATGCATGGGAGCTGTTTTTGGTTCCATATGCAGATTGTTGTGTGAGTGTTGAGAATCCACTGTTGACTTGTTAGTGTGTTTCAAGAATTATAATTGTTGTGCAACGTTTTTTTGCCTTTTTATTTCACTTAACTAATCCTCTTATTCTAATGGTTACACTGTTAGTTATGCTTATTCTTACTTGATAGAGGTGGACAATAATAATCAACACCATAATAATCAGTTTATGTGGTTGAAAGAGGTGCCTCTCAAAGTCTCGATTTTTGTTTGGCATTTGTTTCTTAATCGGGTTCCTACTAGGGATAAGCTTTTCCAAAGCCGTGTTTTAACGGTTGATGAAGTATATGAGTTACTCTATACAACTCATATGAAATGAGAGCAATATTAAATTAAAAAAAAAGTGCGTCAAGGAAAATTATCATTAATTAAATTGACACCGACACTAATATTGTTGGTGAAAACATTCGACTTAGTCTCTGAAGGTTATAAGAACAAACTACACACTAACTGGTAAGAAATTAATAATAGTGTATCACATACGTAAGAGAATATACATGAAAGAAAAACATAATCGTCTAAAAGAAACTGTGAGGAAGAAAATACTTGAAAATCAGACAAACCAAAAATTGATAGCGCTAATTTGATGATTCCAAATAAACTCACCTAATTAAAAAAAAAAAAAAACCTACTCAGATGATGAAACTTCTACTCACAAAAAGAATCATCCGGAGAAGCTCACCTTGGAGTATTGCTCCAAAACCTACCAAGCCTAACCAATGAAACTCAAAATAATCCTACACATCTTACCCTCACCCTCAAACCCACTATTGCACATATTTTTCAAGAGAAAAATAATAATCTTGAAGCTTAGTTAAAAGCCAAGGTCATGAAACATTATTGCAAACTCCACATTATATTAGATCAACAACAAACATTTTTAAGTTAAGCACAACTTGCTATTATGAGAACCATGACATTCTCCCTATGGTATCATGGACAAAAAATAGAAACATTATTCAAAGTATAGCAATTCAAGAGTATCATAGAGAACAAAAACAAGCTAACATTTTGATGTGTAATAACATAACATTAAAATATAATAATTACGAAGCTATCTGTTCCACTTCCCCTAAAAAAAAAGCAGAACTGCTATTCAGTACGAAAATTGCTATACGAAATTTCACGGAAGCGTGTGAAATCACATGATCCACGTGCTACAGTTTATAGACTTTTTTTAGAATAAAAAACTAAGACAAAAATAAATTCTT
>Ga0315914_1006882_pt1 | contig 15934 bp, 8 predicted proteins | sample MpolenodulesMG_FD_203920 | JGI IMG/M metagenome (GOLD analysis project Ga0315914, IMG submission 203920) | Medicago polymorpha root nodule microbial communities from Los Angeles, California, United States - elongated nodules | ecosystem: Host-associated > Plants > Roots > Nodule | place: USA... | reverse complement strand
ACATTAGAAACAATTCAACATGTTAACAGTTAACAAAGATAAAATGATGATTCAATTAACAATCAACAATACCCACCTTTAAAATTTTCTCACACACTGTTAGGCTTCCATAGGATAGTGAACTCAAGGAGTAATAACTTCCCCACAACTACCCTTATATCTGTTTGTTTTCTATATTTGGTCAAACCTATTAAATCTATTGAACTCTTGCTGCAATTATTTAATCTATGCTATTCAACAATTCAAGAAATTACGCACCATGGATGAAACTGAAACTTATTGGACCAAACCCAAATATCATAAATTAGTAATAATGAATTTCTCTGTATCTATCTAGTACTAATAATCATTCTTTCTGGAATGAAATTATTATGGATAATAAATTTAAAGTGCTTTAAGTGGTTTGAGTGTTAGATTGGTTGCAACTATCCTAGTAACATACACTTCCCCACGCGTCACTTCTTGAGAAGAATCTCATCACCTTCACTCATTGTCTTGATAAGCCAGTTAACCTTAGCAGATATTTAGCTTTACTATATCTCTGCAACGAAAATTAAACCAGTCAATCTCATTATTCACAATCTATCCTACAATGTTCTCTTTATTCAAAATTTCCACTCATAGTAATTAGGAGAATATGATTGCAAAAACAACCAATCCAATCCTCTATCCATTTAGTTATTCAAATTGAAAAATGTGTGTCACCCTCCAATTCTCTATTGATGTGATTTTGCAGCTGAAAAATTTCATGAACAACTTTCTAAGGCACTAATCAGATTTTTCAATTGCGGTCTTTTGATTGGATGAGATTTGAAATTGCAATAACAAAATAGATTCAATATTTGCTGAAAGTAACGATATAACAATTGATTTTATTCATCCATTAATTCCTTTGATTGAAAACCGTATAGATTAAAAAGTCTTGATGGAAGAATTGGATATGATAACTATTGAAAAAGGAAGCTGAGTCATCAAAAGTAGAGACAGAGAGTTAGTACTGAATTGGAAGGAAAAACAGGAGAACCAGAGCTGAAGCCACATGATATTGCCCTTCCGGCCAGCTGCAGCAATGTCCTGCAAATGAATACATTGCAAAAAAGCACACAATGAGTTCACTTAATTACAAGTCTGATAAGTGTGAATGTTCGACTATCAAAACTATATAATTCAAGTTAAGTCATATTAATCCTTAGAAACATTGATTTTTTTTATTTTTTTATGGTGTCCGGGGCTCGAACTACGAACTTGGCATATATTTATGCATTGTTCCTATCAACTGAGCTAAACTCATGAGGACAAAACTTTAAATTTATTATGAATGAACATAATAAATAAAAAAATATTTAAAATATTTTCTGAAAGCTAAAAAAGTTAAAAAAAAAAAAAGATATTTTTTTTTACAAATACTATATTTACTCAATAACGTTTATTTTGTGTAACATAAATACAAATTTGTATCATCATATAAATGACTTGTTAAATATGTGAATAGGAGAAACAATTTAATGAGCCTGAAATAATAACATAAATAATATCAAAATAGTTGGTTTTTTCTATTTCAATTATACTCTATAACAAATTTCGTTATAAGAATATCATATTTTTGGTGTCTTTCAAAAAGATAAGAATTTATATTATAAGATATTATGTTTGTTACATTGTTGGTGTCATGGAAACATATATGTTTAGTTTTTTTGAATAAGAAAAAGATATGCATAGTTTGTTACAATATAAAGGTGTGAAATATAAAAAGACATCTACAATCTTTTTAGGCATCTATACCTTTTTTGAAGAAAAGACATCTACAATTTTACTTTTAATTAAAATCAAAATTTTATAAAAATAATCATACGCATTATGCAACGTCAAAAAAAGATTATACGCATTAACGTAACAAAAAAAAGACACACATAAAGTATTACTCTAAATGTTAATGTGTGTGTGTGTATATTTGCGAGGTTGAAGAAAGAAAATAAAAATATTTGGTATCATTAAATGACAGCGTGAATAAAAATATTTGTGAGGTTGTGATGATTAAACGATATTGAAATTAAATATATAAGTGATAAAAAGATAATAAAATCAAATGGAACCTCCTTAAAAAAATTAAATGGAACGGTTAAAAAAAAATTAAATGGTAGAAAAAAACATATTGAAACATAATATTAAAAAATAAAAGAAAAGGTTCCCAACGTGAATTGAAGAGAGATGCTTGTGAAATAAATTGTCGAAAAGTAGTTTTTTGAAGTAGCATTCAACAACTTTTGGCCAATGCTCATTCCATTCAATTTTATGCATTAAAAAAAGTACCTTTTTAGTAAGTACTTAATTGATATTGTATTTGGCCTAACTTCTCCTTAAAAATGTAGAGAAGTTGAGAAAAAACTGGGTCAAACGGTATCTTAATCCCATAACGGCAGTGTAGAAGCAACTAAATTTGTGAGAAAAAATTGAAAAATAGTTAAAAATAAAAAAATTGGAAAATAGTTAAAAGTTTTTAAAAATATAAAAATAGTTAAAAAAAATCGGTGAGGTAGCACTCAACCAAGCAACACTAAAAAAAATTATATGCATTAGCGTAACAACAAAACAGACAGACAGACATAAAATATTACTCTAAACGATATTTGTGAGGTTGTGATGATTAAACGATAGTGAAGTTAAATATATAAGTGATAAAAAGATAATAAGATTCCTTTGAAAAAATAATAAAATTAAATGGAACCTCCTTAAAAAATTAAACAGAACAATTCAAAAAAATAAAATAAAATAAAGTTAAATGGAAGAAAAAAAACATATCGAAATATAATATTAAAAAATAAAAGAAAAAGTTTCCAGCGTGAGTTGAAAAAAGGTGCTTGTGAAATAAATTGTCGAGAAGTAGTTTTTTAAAGCAACATTCAACAACTTTTGGCCAAAGCTCATTCCATTCAATTTTATGCATTCACAAAAAGTACTTTTTTTAGTAAGTACTTAATTGATATTGTGTTTGGCCTAACTTCTCCTTAAAAATGTAGAGAAGTTGGAAAAAAGTCGGGTCAAATACCTTAATCTCTCACAACGGCAATGTAGAAGCAACTGAATTTGGGAGAAAAAATTAAAAAATAGTTAAAAACATAAAAATTGGAAAATAGTTAAAAGTTATTAAAAATATAAAAATTAGAAAATAATTTTTAAAAAAATTGTGAGGGGCAAAATGGGAAATATGGCAAAAAAATTAGTGATGTGGCAACAAAGAGGTTGCATCAATTAGAAAATTACTAAAATGCTTCTCTTGAGGGCAAAAATGAAAAAACATAGAGCATTTATTTTAATAGTTTGTTAGTAGATTCACACTCAAAGTGTTAGGCAGATAATCTTTTTTAAATTAACAAACTTAATTATAAGCTTACGGTTAATTAAAAGGAAATGGATTTGATGCTGTCAATGTTTTCACGCATTCACACAATCACAATATTATTGGTCGTCCGATATAATAGAACAGTTCAAAAAAATACATTTAATTTTTATTTTTCAATTTCAAAAATACTAATCTTAAATCTTGGCTTCTGAACTTGATCGGATGACCACAAACACGTGAATGCAGCAACAAATCGGCTGCAATCAATTTCGGTCCCCGAAAATTTATGCTATACCAAACACTACGAACACATTCTCCTCACAACACTTTGTTATTGAAATAAATTCTTGTGAATTATTCACACTCTCTATTTTGTGTGTGTGTGTGAGAATTATGTCAAGAGGCACATCAAAACACTCGTGCCTTGTTAATATTATGATGACATAAAATTCAATGCTGACATGCGTAGGTTCCGGACGAGTTCCTTTATGGTCAAGTTGTACCCTTCACCAATCTGTACAATAATGAGAAGAAAAACAATAATGGAAAAAGATTCTAAGTCTTTTCATTGAAGTAAAGAGAATATCCTTTACCTCAGCAATGATGGTAATGTCGAGGATAGAATCCCCAAGAGCCATAACATTGTTATTGACGACAAATCGTTGATAATTTTCAATCTTAGTGACGATATTAACAAGAAATCCGTTACTCCTTGATGAGTGATTCGATGGCAGTACCATCAACAACACTTTCAGTTTCACAACATAGGTCTGGTTTGTTCAAAACCACCATCGAGGCATCGACTGATCTTCCTTTGTTTTCTTCCCCTCTTCTTCTAAAATTGCCAAACGCTCTTTAAGCTCTTTGATGCACTTGATCATATCTCCCAATATTGAAGTTTTGTCCATCTAATAAACAAATTTTACATCCGCAATATAATTTTAAAAACTTAAAGTAATTTAATATAATCATGTAACTTTATCGTATATTAATAACAATAATGTATAAACACATTAATGCAAAGACTTAATTGCAGTTTTGATCCCTTAAGTATCACAATCTTGCGATTTTGGCCCTGTATAAAAAACAATAACGAATCAGCCCCCTAAGTTTACCCATTTTGTACTTTTGGACCCAAGACCAATTTTGACAAAGTCAATGCATGTGTGGCACTCACATCACTTAAAGTGAAGTGCTACGTGTGACTTTCTATTTTCTTAGGAAGTCAAAATCACAAGATTGTGATACTTAGAGGACCAAAACTGCAATTAATCCTAATAAATAAAATGATATGGGTGTCACATATCAACTTTCTAAATCAACCATCAACAAACTAAATCAACTTTCTTTATTTTGATTTCAGCATTATTTCATGTCAAATTTATGTAACAATTCACATTATCAGGAACTTATTTTAGTGTATTATGATATTTAATATATGTTATTTCTTTATTCGTGTTCACAAATATTTGATATAATACGCACATTAACTGCATATAAAGACATTAACTGAGTTGGCAAACATAATATAAAATGGGTAATGCTATGGCACTGGTTAAGGAGCATTAAATGAACAAATTTCACTTATTTTACTTTAATTAAAGTGATAAATAAGACAATTAATTAAAAGAAGAAATATGTGTATTTAATACTCTATCAAAGTTCCTATTTTGTGATACAAGCATGAAATCCAATTTTGTTTTGAAGAATATTTTGTAATTTTTACACATTTGATGATTTTGCATTTGATATTTTTTTTTGAGAGGTTGTATTTGATATTTTAATTGGTTGTGTTTTATCTTTGGAATTGTAAATTTATTTTAGATTGAAAATGTTGCTAATTATGCATAGACTTCCGTGAATTGGTTTGAAAAAAAAATGATTCACAAAAAATTTACGGAAAGAAAAATTGGTTCGAGTAAAATCCACAGGAAGAAAAAAAATTGTTAAGAAATGAAAAGGATATAGAAATGTAAATATAAAATGGAAAAGGAAATTTGACGGACTATTAAATACATCTTTTTTTATTTTAATTAGTTACCATATTTATCACTTTAATTAAAGTAAAATAAGTGAAATCTGATCATTTATTGCTCTTTAACCGGTGCCCCAGGGGCACCGGTTAGCAACACCCTTGTAATAATAATAATAAATTTTTGCATTCTATCTCTTTTTAGGAATACAATTTAAGATTTGACTTGATTGGTATATAATGGGTTTGGAATGTTATGCTATTAGATTACATAGTTGTGGATTTTATAAAGATATTATGCATGGTTAAACGGGGTGTAAGAAGATATATTTTTAAGTTAAGGCTATCTTCTAAAAATATTGGAGGATTTGCAAATTCCAAACAAGTAGATAACACATGTGGTTAAATGGAGTCAAGAGCATATATCCTTAAGTGAACAATTATCTCTTAAAAAATTAAGAGGACTTGAAAACACTAAATTAGTAAATAATTTCTCAATCTACACTCAAAAAACATGGGGAGCTGTAAGATATATCATATGGTATAAATATAATATGAATTAAAAAGTTTTGTTGTTGTTTTCATTAATAAACAATTTGTCTTATTTAGTATTAATTGTATTTTGTATATAATAAATTATATGCATAAAATTATGTGTATCTATAATTAATTTTCTCCCCGTGCAACGCGCACGGGTGTAAATACTAGTGGTCCAACATTTGCTTCGGCTAACGTTCACCCTCATAAATCAGCCACGTCCCACTAAAACATCTAAAAATATGGACCACTTGTGTAGTTGTGTTCATACCATTCTCAAGTTTGGAGCTTTCTTAAAAAGAACGACAACGACAAAGCGAAAAACAAAAGGCCATTGTCCTTTAGTTATGAACTTTCCAGCATCAATCATCATAAAATAAAATGGCCCTTTTCTGTCCTTATTTGTTTGTCTGTCGATAATCCCAATAAATAGTCCATAAAAGGAAGAAAACGACTTTGTACTAAAAGTTTCAATCATTCAGACTTCAAAAATAAAACACAGAATTATATAATTTCTACTGCAGTGACACGAACTTAAGCACCAAGTACTGCCTCAAACAGGCGACATAAAACAAAATAAGCGCATTACATCTTCCAAAATTAACCTTAAGATAACTTATTAACTATAACCGAAGTTCTCTTCAAAATAGCAATATAAAACCTAACCATTCACTTGAAACATTTAAGTGAACACTAACAGCTATGCTTTAGTTCCTCATTCATTGCCATCTGCAGCCCGAAGTGAACCTAGTTGAACAGGGGCTTGAGTCGATACCACTTTGGACGATCCATAGGATGTTACATCAACACCTCCAGCCTTCTCTTTCTCAAGCTGCTCTTTAATCCAGAAGTATGTAATTCTCAGCCCATCCTATAACATCAGAATTGAGATGCTATGAGAAAAACACGCAAAATAACATTCATAGAGACCAATGAAGCACAAACAATGAATACAGCACAGAATACAGACCCATTAACACAGACAGTGTCTAAATAAAGGACAACAATATATATTACACGAAATATGCATGTGCACACATTGTGTCTATAGTGTTTGAACAACCAAATTGTTCTGCGATACATGATTGATTCAGTAGAAAGTGTTATCAAATAAGCATAGTGGTATTTGGAAAAATCGTTATTTTCCCTAATCGACAATACTGGTCTATCTACGATGAGGTTAAGAGCATAGGAGGAGTTAGTTTTGACAGATCATGTGGTTGTACGGCCAAGATTAACTAACCTCCTAGCATTCTTACTAAATACATAGAGGGCTATATATTTCGTGTACTCCATCTACCAGACCTAACTCGAGTGTCGGCAATGTGTCCAAGCCGAAGTTGCGCGTCAAAGGTAAAAATAATAATTTTTAATAAGACACTGATGAGAAATGTTTGACACATGAATCAGTGTTGGAAATGTGTCTGACACATTGACACCTTAAGAAGGAAAAGTGTTGGTGCTTCATAGACTTAGACAAGATCAATATGCACACATTGCATAGAAGAAGATATAAACAAAATTGAAATTCAAACAAGTAAAGAAGAAAAAACAGAGGACTTCGATAACGCAGCTCAAGAAAATATAACGTCAGGAAGTATATCACATTCCGTTAATCTTTTCTTGAGGGCAATTGATCAAATATGGTATGGTTTATAAGACAAAATAAAAGGGAAATTCATTTTATACATCAACAATAAACTGAACTAACGGAAGTTAGAATCCGAAATAAATTCTATAAAGCAAAAACAAGGGAATTTTTATGCAATTAATAACATTAATACCTTCAACTTCATTGTTGGAGCCCAGCCAAGTTTCTCTTTGATAAGTGTATTGTCTGAATTGCGGCCACGAACACCCTCTGGACCAGGAATGTGTTGGATGGGTATGCTTTTGTTCTCAAAGCTAAGAACAATCTCAGCCATCTCATTCATGCTAACCATTTCGTCACTTCCGATATTCACTGGCTCCCGGAAGTCTGATTTAGTCAATCTAAAAGGAAAAGTAGACAACGAACACAATGCTGAGTTTTACCAAGAAATGAGAACTAACCTAAAAACAGACATACAGAAAGCTCACGCCAAATTTAGTTTTCTTCGTATACAACCACATAGGCAAGTCTTAAGTTTTGTGAGAGGCATTAAAATCTCTCTTGCTAACATTCAATGTTCATTGAGCTAATAACGTTTCTTTTTAAAAGCCCAGATCTTGAATGATTGGAATTCACAAAGAAGCCTACTTAAGCATCTATAGAATTAACAATTTCAGAATAAATATAGAGATTTACAATTATAATTGTGAATAGAAATTATTAATGGCAAATGCTCTACACTGCTCCATTATCATCATTCATAAAAGCACAAATGTGATTTAAATTTCAAAAAGAAAAACTACGGAAAAAAAAAAAATTCATTTAGCTGCAATAGACACGAGATCAGGGTAGTCATACCTAAGCACGCCTTCAACACACTCGTCAATGAAGGTGAAGGATCGTGTCTGTAATCCATCTCCCCACATCTCAAATTTATCTGTGGAAGTAAGTGTCTTTCGGCAAAAAGCAGCAGGAGCCTTTTCCCTTCCACCTGTATGACGAACAACAAAGCGACAAACTTCTTAAATGTAAAAGCATACAAAACATAAATGACAGTTACTTTATTGATTTAGATAAGACATCTGCAAAATTTAAAATTCAGCTACGAGCATACCTTTCCATGTACCAAAAGGGCCGTATATGTTATGGAACCGCCCAATGCGGCACTCAATTCCAAAATCTTTGTTATAATGCTTGCATAACTCTTCTGTTGCAAGCTTCTCCAGCCCATATGCATCTTGTGGCTAGAAAAAATTATAAAATTAAATATACCCATCCTAACCCGAGTGTGCAAGTGAATAACCAGCATAACCGAAAATAACAATTCAAAGACCAACAACAAACCTCAGCAGGCCAGGCATCAGCCTCCTTCAAGCTCACATTTGTTTCCAACTGTTTGAATTCAGGGTAGATACAAGCACTAGAGGCATAAAAAAACCTACAAAAAATAAAACAATTTTTTTAACACAGATAAGTAACAAGCCATTGAAATAGACACCACAACAATTGACATCAATAACTCAAAGACAACAACAACAAAAAAGTTTTATCCCGCTAGGTGGGGTAAGCTACATAGATAAAAGTACGCCATAATGTTATCTCATTTGACTAAAACCCTATTCGGACAACTCATATGACTATAACCCTTTTTGGATAAACAACTTAATTAAGTGTTCATAAGTGCTTATCTATAAGTTTTATTTATAAGGTATAGAACTTATTGAAATAAGCTAAAATCGTTGTAGAGAAATTTGTTGAGCCATATCCGTAAGCTCTCTCAAACAGCATTACAAATGTTTATGTCAGTAAATAAACTCAAATCAAACAAGCCATAAATATGAGATAACGAACCTCTTAACACCATTAATCCGAGCAGCCTCAATCATATTGAAGCTAATCATTGTGTTATTATACATAATGACAGAGTGATTGGATTGGATAAAACCCATCCCACCCATATCAGCAGCAAGATTGAAAACATGATCCACATCCTTAGTAACTTTGAGGCAATTATCCATAACCCTAAGATCAACAAGATGGAACTCATGACAGAACATGTCCTCAGTCATGTGCTCATTCTTCTTCCAATCAGAAGCAATAATGTAATGCCCCTCGGTCTTAAGACGGCGAGCAATGTGGGAGGCAATAAATCCACCAGCACCAGTAATGGAAATTCTTAGCTTTTCTATTGGCCAATATGGCTCTCTCTCAAGGTTTTGGTATGTGTATGCACCATAGTCGTTTGTTCCAGAACTTCCCATTCTGCACAAATATGAATCAAAACACAAAATTGATGAGAATTAAGCACAGAACAGTGGACGTGGGATTGGTCTCAATATAAGTAGTAATAAAAAAAATAAAAATAAAAAACAAAAAAACATTGAATTGAATTTGCAGTTTTTAAGGAAGAACCGGAGAATGCGAACCGACACAAAATTAGAAGAAACATAGATACCATACCACGACACGAGGGCACGTGGGAATAGAACAAAGTTATTGTAAATAAAAATGAAATAATAATAAAATAAGGTTAAATAAACAAATAAAAAAAAAGAGAGAAAATCGAGAAGAAGGAGAATTGAGAGAGGGACCTGATGAAGAGAGGAGTGAAAGAAGAATTGAGATTTGATTGGGGGCTTAGAAATTAGAATAGAATAGAATACATGATGACTTGACTAGAGGTGTCACGGGTATATATATACATATATAGTGTGAAGAAGGTGTGACCACGGTTGGATCCTTTTCAGCCACACCGCGTTATTTTTTTTCTTTCCTTTTTTATTCATCCAAGTATCTAATGAATAATATTCCTTACAAAAAAATTATTATATTGCTAATTAAAATATTTTACAAAATGCTATTTTTTTAATTTATAATGACATAAATATTAAATTTGTCCACTTAAGCACTACTATGCCATCAAAATTGATCCCACGATGGGGTGGAGACCAAATCGAAATAGCTCTCCAAAAAGCTTATTTTTAAAATGGGGAATCAATTTTTTTTTAAATAATTAATATGATATATGTATACGTAAAAAAAATCAGTATATATACAAAATTTAAAGTTGTATTCCACATATAAATACTTGAAGTGTATACAGAGACTGATGCAAGAATACATTTTCAATGTGGCTAAACAAGTATCGACCAAAATAGCGATTGACTTTTAATATTTTATACACTAACGACTGATACATTGATCACTATTTCATACGTTAAATATATTAACAACCAACTTTGTAGTATTTTATAATTTAGCGGCTGAATGATCCATCATTATTACAATTGTTAAACTTATTGGCGATCAATTTTCATATTTTAGTGATCAAACATTCAATCGCTAAAAATTCAGTCGCTAACATAAAAAAATTCCTTGTATCCTTTCAATTTTATTGGATGTTCCTGAAGGAAAAAAAAAATTCTATTTTTAAAAATCCTATAGTCACACCATTCTTTATGGGGGATCCGCCCCCAGAGTGTATAATACGTAGTTTGGACCCAAGAAAGCATAGAACACATAGATTTTGTGATGTCACGTTAAAATAGTAAAATGAGACCACACATTCATACGTATGGCACCTCAGAATATGAACGAAACGGAAGAAAACAAAGCACGAAGGTGGGAAGAAAGTAGTGTTGTGATCTTACTACTAAAATGCATGTCCATTTTTCTGCTTACCGTTGGATTGTTCCATAGTGTGCACTTTCCTTCATTTTCACTTTACCTTAATTCACTTTTATGGATCAACATTTTCAGTACATACATGACAGGAAAGATACACTCTATCATGGCATATTCCTCTGCTTCATGTTGGACCATCGTCGATTATTTTCAATGATTGTTCATTTCCCCTTAATGTACTCAAATCTTTCAAAATCTATTATTATCAAAAGTGTATTTTATCTGAAAATACATTATCGAAAGTGTGATTCCACTAAAATGCGGCATTTTATGAAAGGAAAAGCAGGGAAATTATACCCTATACCCATACATTTATACCTTCACTCCAATAAATCATCAATAATTTCAAAATTGCCCTCTATCATTTAATTTTTTACACCCATATTCTTCATCCAATTTTCAACATTCATGAGTTCACCCCCACATACCATGATAGTACATATTTTTCGAAAAACTATTTTAACCATGTCCGGTTCACCCTAACATAAAATTGCATTCACTCAAATTTCCAGTTTTTTTTTTGGTGAGATTTTGGAAAACTCATGCATTCTTACGGCGTGTTGATTTTACCGGAAAAGTTCAACAATGGTTTATTTACATTGATTCGATTTAGAAATTCTTTGAAAACATGTTTAAACAAAATTGAATCATTGATTTTTGTGTTGGAACATCACAACACAAACACATTTCGATAAAACTTCATCTTCGGTTGTACCAGAAGAAAAAAAATTAATCTTCATCAAATCTATTCTACCGATTTAGACTAAATTTGATGATATGAATTTCCAGAACAAAAAAGAAAATTATAATATAAATTGATAGAGAAATTTATCACGTGAGATAGTTGAAATCAAACCTAACTCAAATCATTTAAATCTAACAATATTTTATACTTCAGTAAAAAACAATAGAATTCTTGACAAACAAATAGAATTTTTCTATATACGCTTTCTGGCTATATAATTTGGAAATTGATATTTGTGTTTTCGGAAAAAGTAACATACGAAATGGCTTTAGAAGTTTTTTGGCTTTTAAAAATTAATTAAACTGGAAATGTTTTAGCCAATTTTCCAGAATTGGAGTGTGACCGACTAAACGTGTATGTTCAAAGTAGTTTTCCGAGAAATATGTACTGCCATGGTTTGTGGGGGTGAACTCATCTTTGGACTAAGGAATGTTGAAAATAGGGTGAAGAATACGAGTGTAAAAATTAAATAGTAAGGAGGGCAATTTCTGAAAAGCAGTCGTAATATTTTGAAAATTGCTTTTCTAATTTTTTTCTTAAAAAACACATGAAAAATACGTTTTTACCCTTAGCGGTAGTTAGTTACCGTTCAGTCTTTCCGGATGCAGATAACTACCACTAGCTCGATTGCACTTAAGTTCGGATCCTGACAGAGCATCAATTGTGATTTTGCATGTTTCGCTTGAAAAAATAATAAAAATTTAGACTTATTCGAAATGCTACGGATTTTTGCAAATACTCTTGATGTATTTTTATAGAGGTGTCTGTAAAGTTTCGTAGTATTCCGACTAAGTCTCAATTTATTTTGATTTTTCGACCGAACCGTGCAAAATCAAAAAAAAATTCTAAGTGCGAGTCCGGAAAAGTGACCTAGATGTTGAACTTTTTCACGATTTTTTGCACGCATGTTTAGGAGACAAAAAGAACATCTCCTGCAAAAAATTTGAATTTTTAACGCGCCTAAAACTCAAGACACCAAAACATCAACCTAGAAATAGAATTTTGAGCTTTTTTTTTTTTTTTTTTTGCAGAACCTCTATAAAAATACATATCGAGGATCTGCAAATTTACATAGTATTTCGACTAAGCCTAAACTTATTTTAATTTTTTACCGAAACGCGTAAAATCACAATTGATTCTCTTTCAGAAACTGCACTTAAGTGCGGCAAAGCAAGTTGTAGTTAACTGCAGCTGAAGTCAACGGTAGTTAACTGTTGCTGGAAATCAGCTGTAGTTAATTACCGCTAGTTAGAAAATCAATTCTCTAATATTTTTGTCTAGATCTAACTTTGGTAAATTGTTGTTCACACATTTGCAAAGGCTGAAACACACGAGTAAAATACCGAAATACCCCGGCGGCAGTTAACTGCAGAAGAAAGGAACCGGCGGCAGTTAACTGCCGCGGAAATTGGACATTGATTATATTTTTAATTGATTTAATTACCGAATGTTGACTGCTTTCCACTTTTGCTTTGCTAACAAATGATAATTTGAAATTCATCAATCTCGTATTAATTAGTGTTTTATTAATACTTAATATGGATTTTAATAACATTTTTTAAGAATCCTTCAAAAACAAAATATCCTTCAAAAAAAAAACATATTTTAAGAAATAAACAGTTTTCCGAATTTTTTAAGAGATAGATGAAAGAGAAGATTTCCTTTATCAAATCAGAACCAAAGTAACTAGTCATTAAAAATCTCAATGATTTAATGGTAAACATTCATTTTTCGTCCTCCAAATTGTCAAATTCTAAAATAATCAAACCTTAATTTTTTTTTTGTTATCTCGAATACGTTAACTTTGCATGATGATTCAAAGTTACAAATCAAGTAATCAAAGCTATTGTATCTAATTTTGCATTAAGTATTAATAAAACACTAATTAATACGAGATTTATGAATTTCAAATTAACATTAGTTAGCAAAACAAAAGTGGAAAGCAGTCAACGTTCGGTAATTAAATCAATTAAAAATATAATCAATGTTCAATTTACGTGGTAGTTAACTGCTGCCAATTCCTTTCTTCTGCAGTTAACCGCCGCCGGAGTATTTCGGTATTTTACTCGCGTGCCTTTGCAAATGTGTGAACATCAATTTTCCTAACTTTGGGACTTTCCCCTCAAGTCACCTCCATGATCTGGTTTAAGAAAATAAGGCCCAATGACATTGAATCTCAAGTTGGACCTCCTCTGTATATTTAGAATAAGGCCCAATAACTATCCTATGTAGGGAAATTTTACCCTATACCCCTACACATATACTTTCACCCCAACAAATCTTAAAAAATTTCAATGTTACCCTTTAATCTTTTACATTTTAATTGTTCACCCTCACTTAAGATTTTTTGATTTAGTATGAGTTCACCCCCACAACATTCCGAATATATTTCCCATAAAACCACTTTAAACGTTTCCGAATTGCATCTTTTATTCGCAAATCAATATAAAACTTTTTCGAATTCAACCAAATTTTTGGAACATTTATGTTTAGGTTTCCAAAAATAGTTTTTCTATGTAATATGCCGATGTTTTTCTTAGATATGGCTATATAGCTTTTATCTAACTTAGATTATTATTATATTTTTTTGGCTGAATCCAATTTAGATTAGTGTTTCTCCTCTGTTGAAAAAGTTGTATGGGCTACAGTGAAAATTCCAACCACGACAACAACAAAACAAGATATAATCATCCTTCATCCATTCCTCAACTAGTTGTAATGGATCGGTGGCAAATAATTCCTTGAATCCAACACGAGAAAACAATTTAACCTCGATCAATGATTTAGGGAACAAATACAAACATTGGAAAAGTGAAATTTATAACGATTCCGATAACAATAACGATTCCTGTTGAAAGAATCAATTCCGGTAAAAGAAAAACAAAATCGGAACGTTTTCCAGCAAGAAAGGATTCTGGTAACAAGAAAGAATTCAGAATGCATTACTCTATTTTTCTGAGAACGTTTCCTGAAAAAGAGGGACAAATAAGAGTGACGGCTGAAGTTTTATTTTATATAAAAGGGTAAATTAAGTAGTTTGAGTCAAATGTTAGGGTAAAGGCACAAATGTAAGGGTGCAGGGTAAAACTTCCCCTATATAGCTACCTTAGGGAAATTCAAGTCTAGCGAATCCAAATCTCTCTCCTGTTTTAATGTAACGGTCAAATAAAAAATTTCTAATCCTCCAATAATGAGATGTTGTCTTACTAAATTGTTTGTACCAAATAGATATTAAGTAATATATCAACAAAATAAGGATAAAATAATATTTAAAAATCGAACTAGAGATCGAGCTGGTAAGAAATTAAGCCTATAAGTTTGATAAATGTCGAATACAAAAAATAAAATAAAAAGTAAAAAGGATTGAGAAAAACTAATGTAAAATAAATAAAATGTAAAAATCGGTTGAATCAATAACAGTATAATCTCAAGTCAAATTGGTTCAATTAAATAGATTCAAGCATGAGTATTATTTTTTCCATCCTATGACTTTCTTCTGTACTCTGTAAATTTTCCAAAAAGACCCTATGCAGTTTGGATTTCATAATCCGAATTCATGTTTCACAATTCGGATTCTAAAATCCGAACAATTCTTATGTGTAATCAGTCATCAGACTCTTTTACATTTCACTTGTGTCACCCCACCTTCTTTGTAAAAAAAACGTTCACATCGAAGCCAACAAACAATAAGCCAAATTTTCTTGTGTTCTCTTAATCTTTTCTTGTGTTTGTTTTCTTAATCGTTTATCGGAATCATTGATTGAGATTTGTTGTTTTCTGGGTTTACCAAGGTTTTATGGATTAGTGGTTTACCGGAATCATTCACCGAATCTTGGTCTGCGTTACCGAAATCGTTCTCTGAATCATTGATTCCCAAAAAATGAATGCAAAACGTTCCGGTTGATTTCCCAAAAAATGCATGCAAAGCGTTCCGGTTGATTCTTCCCGGAATCGTTTTGTGAAGAGTCCCTGTTCGGTCACTTTTTTTTTTAAGTTCTTACTCTCTCTTTTTACCAAAACTTTTTAATAAAAAAATCTGCCATTTTTTATGACATTGTTAATGTA
>Ga0315914_1006880_pt1 | contig 15940 bp, 15 predicted proteins | sample MpolenodulesMG_FD_203920 | JGI IMG/M metagenome (GOLD analysis project Ga0315914, IMG submission 203920) | Medicago polymorpha root nodule microbial communities from Los Angeles, California, United States - elongated nodules | ecosystem: Host-associated > Plants > Roots > Nodule | place: USA... | reverse complement strand
ACAGGTTGTTCACGGTTTGCCATCCAAACAATATTGGCTGGGTTGGGACTTTGATTCTGCATCTCTGTGAACCATATGGCGAATGAAAAGCTGTTATTGCCAACCTGATAGAATCCAGCAGAGAAAATGCCATTTGAAGAAACAATTACATCTTCTGTATGTTTCTCTACTGAGAGCGAAGAGCCCTTTTTCAAAGATGATAGATAAGATGAACATTGTTGGAAGGGAAATAGAAAGAAGATTAGGAAAATATGTGAAATTTTGAAAACCATGTTATTAGCTAATTATTGTTCTTGCAATTGTAGTGTACATAAACGGTGCAATTATAACAGATGATTTACTAGTGGTGCTTGTAGTTGATGTGATGTGTGTATTTATGACAAACATATATAAAATGTTTCTAGTAGGACCACAAGATGCTTCGTGGAAAATAGTATGATATTTAGATTTTTACATATGAAATTATTTTTGTTAAATTGAAGATATCGTGCGCGTAACTATAAAGATTAATCTAATATAATTAAAATTTTGATCTTTTTAACTTTTTTTTTCCTTCATACACATCAATTTGAGTTCGAACCCTAAACCAAAAATTTAAGACTTTGTATCTACACTTACGTCACGCTACACTTATATCATACTATGTTAGTTGATCCATGCCTAAATTTAGGTAGACTTTAATACTAAGGCGGCTCTCCATTCTTAGAGGTGGGGTCTTGGGAACCTTCAACAAAGGGTAAATGACATGACATGTTATCTTCCATAGTCCATACTAGTATAACACTACGTGTGGTCCTCAAAGTAATGACTTATGAATATGATGATGTTGAAGTAGGGTCAACAATAGGATTCTTGAGTATGAAATTAACCATGATTCAATTATTTAATGACATCTTATACTTTTGTATTAATTTATTTCAAAATCAAATCAAATTTGTTCCTAAAAAAAATAATTTAAATGACTTTTGCTTATGAGATATCGGTAGCCAACCTAATATCAAGGTAAATATTATGTTAAGAAAAACAAAATTAACTCTCCTAAAATAAACTTAAAAAGAAAATGAATATAGAGGTATCTTTGAAGTTTGAATGAGTATGAAACCATGATCCAATTATTTAATAACATGTTATATTTTTGTATTAATTTTTTAAAAATAAAGTCAAAATTGTTCCTCACAAAAAAAAAATTGGATGACTTTTACTTACGGGATATCAATACCCAACTCAACTTTAAGATACCTAAGAGTGTACCAAATTTACCGATTTAGCCTAGAAGAGGGAGTTGATATACTTAGACATAGATATAGTGTTATAAAAAAAATGTAGATAGATGAAATGACAATAATCATTGAAACAACCATACCATTGTCATATCTTTTCCTACAATCAGCGATAAATAATGTTTTTTTAAAAATAAACAATAAACAATATGTTAAAAATATAAATCAACTCTCTCTGTTAGAATAAACTTGTAAAAGAAAATAAAGTGAACATAGAGGTATCTTTTGATTGAGTATGAAACCATGGTCCAATTATTTAATGACCTGTCATATTTTAGTATCAATTTATTCAAAAATCAAATCAAATTTGTTGCTCACAAAAAAAATAAAGTTTTGAATCAAATTAAGCTATTTAGGCAAGAGGGTCATGTGATATACTTAGGGATAAAAAGAGAGATAAATGAAATGACAAAAAGAGAGAGGTAGATAGATGAAATGATAAAAATCATAGGAACTAATGCACATAAAGAGATGAGTCCGGGTTCGAACTCCGATCACAATGTCTGACCTATGTTAAAATTTTTACTTATGTTAGAAGGAATAAATATGTTATTTACATTTAATTCTTAAAGGAAAAAAGTGTAACTCAAACGTTTATTAGAAGAGGTGATTATAATTTACTCTAAAAATATTTCTCAATAGAGAAAAGTGTATATTTTAACACAAAAAGAAAGAAATATAAGTGTAGAATTTACTCTATTTTTAACATGTGATTTTGATATATTTACCAATTGAGCTATGATTTGTCAACCCTTTTTTGTTAATGGTTGCTATTACTAAATAAATCCAATTGTTTCTTTTTGTTAACCATATTAATGGAAGCTTCCCTTCGATCCGATTTATTCTATCCACAAAATTCTTGAACTCATAATAGTACCAAAGATATCCAAGTCAAATTCTACTCAAACCAAAGTAATGTTGGTGTTGTCTCTTTAAAGACATAAAATTCTGCAAAAGCAATTACTGTGCTTTGATTTTCAGTTCAACAATGTTGAAAGAAGGGAAATGTTTCTCAAGAGTGATATCAAAATTTTCTTCGATAAATTCTTGGGTTTGCAGTTGGCACTATTCAACATGGATTATACCACGTCCCCTGCTTTCTAGCATAACTATATATATTTCTTTTTGAAGAAGTCTAGCATAACTATATTGATTGGTGGTTCCAAAGACAATTCAGATTTTTTCTTTTTGTGAAAAAACTAATGACCATTCATTTAATCATATGTACTTGTGATAGGTTGAAATTTATATACCTTCATCCATTTAGAGTAAATTTACTTCAACAAGGGAGAGGAGAGAGATTTTATTGGAGGTAAAGAGAGGGGAATAAAGTTTAATTATCTATATATTTGGTTTAAAAGAGATGAGCAGATGAGAGGGGAGGGGAGGATTTTAAAACTAATTTACTATTTTATGCTTTTAATCAAAACGGAGATTGTACCGATGTGATCTTTCGGGTCATAGATTTATTGATTCAATTCAACCAAGTAATTAATATATAAATAAATACAGTTCTAATTTATGTAAATCATAATATATATTATAATCCATAATAATAAATAAATAAAAAGTCATAACAAATATTGTAAATATAAATTTGTGATGGGGCAGCTTGGTGGCAGATGGCTGTGAGATGTTTACAGATTCACTGTAAATACTTTTCGCTGAGGAAAATTTGTGATGGGGCAGCTTGGTGGCAGATGTTTAGGAAAATTATCCTAGTTAATCAGAGGAGTGAGCTACCCGGAGGAGTAATTGACTTATAGACAAATTAATTTTTCATATATGAAAAGTGTAGATTAAGCTACCCAAGATAGGTTATTTGTGATAATTTTTTTCTTTCATAATTCTAATAATAATTTTAACAAATAAACTTCTTTGGTAGCTTAATCTACGGTCTACACTATAGTACCTAAACAATAATCGCATTAACTTTTTTTTTGAGCAAACTGACACCAACTTATCAAAAAATTATATAATAGATTAAAAAAATGGTAGCCAAGGCCACCACAAAGCAATACAACCTTGACTAAAAACGAAATAGAAGAACATGCGAACAAACTCGTATCATTCTCATGTCTGAAAATAATCATGTTTTTTTTAAGGAATAATCATGTCTTTCTCTCTACAACATTGAAAACCTGACCATTTGATTAAATATGTAATTAATTGAAGTTGATTTGTCAATCCAAATCAAACGAACACAAAATCAAAATGGAAAATCAACTAACGCCGCACCATGACGTTAAAACTTTGTCTTAGTGTACCTTTCGGATTTACACGTCTTATTACAACTTTGTTTGGGGTATGGCTTTGGAAATTCCTCCATCGCTCGAGTAATTCTCTATTGCATAGTGAAGAGATTAGTGAATCATAGAGATAACTTGCTATGCAATTTAACAGTTAGTTACACCTTGGATAACTGTATTAGGGTTAATGTTAGAATACATGAGTTAGTATAGGTTAGTTAGTATAGTATTTCAGCTCTCCTATATAAGTTGTAACAACACTTCATTCACACTTAATGAGAATCATTTCATTCATTTTATTCCTTCATAATATGGTATCGGTGACTCTCTCTCCTTGGGAGTTTGTTACGATCCAGTTCTAACCGTTTTTTGCCATTGCTGTTTCTTCTTCAAGCTTCACATTGAAGCTTTATCTTCTTCCTTTCTCGTTGAAGATTCATCATCTTCACTTTCTTTGCTTGTTTAGCTTCGAATTGTGCATCTTCCTTACTCAATTCGTTCATTTTTTCTTCAATTTCTCTCTTCTACTCTGTTTTCATGGATCGTCGTAACCCTACTCCTCCTTCAAACTCTAATTTGGATTCCCTTACTATGTGCATCCGAGTGATGGCCCAAGTTCCTTGATTATCACTCCTAAGCTCAATGGCTCGAATTATCTTGCTTGGCACCGTTCCATGCAACGTGCTTTGGGCGCGAAGAACAAACTTGTTTTCATTGATGGATCTATTCCCATCCTTGACATTGAAGATCTTAACTATCAAGCTTGGGAACGATGTAACCACCTTCTTCATTCTTGGATTCTCAATTTAGTTTCTGAATCCATAGCTCAAACCATTGTTTTCCATGACACTGCTTTGTCTGCATGGGAAGTTTTGACAAAGCGTTTTTCTAAGGTTGATCGTGTTCGTAAATTATCTCCGAGATCCACCATCAACAATCTCAAGCAAGGTACCAAAACTGTGTTAGATTACTTAATTGAGCTTCATACTCTATGGGATGAATTGAATTCACATAGACCTCTTTTCAATTGTACTTGTGTGCACCCTTGTAGATGTGAATCTATACGTCTTGCTAAGTATTATAGAACTGGAGATCAAATTCTTCAGTTTCTTACTAGTTTGAATGACTCTTTTTCTGTGGTGAAGGCTTAGATTCTTCTTATGGACCCTTTACCACCCATCAATAAAGTTTACTCCTTAGTGGTTCAGGAGGAAAGCCAAAATGTTGTGTTTTTTGCTCCTTCCTCTATTGATGAATCTAGCATCTCTGTTAATGCTTCTGATGCAAGGAAATTTCATGCTCGTGGTAAAGGCGTTGCTGGTAATACTAATGGCAAGAACAATTCAAGATTCTGTACTTTTTGTAACCGGTACAATCACACTATTGAGTTTTTTTATCAGAAGCATGGCCACCCCAATTTCAACAAGGCCAGTTCCTCAGTTCATAATGCAAATTCTGAAGTTTCTGATACAAGTAATTCCATTGGTTCATCTGATGTGGTAGCAGCATGTTCGAGTTTCAACTTGACTTAAGAGAAATATGATCATCTTATGTCTTTACTCCAACAAGCTAACTTGTTATCTTCAACATGTCCCCTAACTGGTCCTGTTTCCAACGACATTAACACTTCCATTTCTCCTGCTACTGATTCTCATCAGACATGTATTTTTAGTGTTGTTTCTTGTGCTATTGACTCTGCACCGAATCATTGGATTTTAGACTCAGGTGATAATGGCCATATTTGCTCTTCTGTGTCTACTTTTACATCATTTTATAAGATTAAACCTATTAATGTTACTCTTGCAAATGGTTCATCTATTTTAGTGCATCATGTTGGCAATGTTTCTTTTTCACCAAGTTCATATCTCACCAATGTTTTATATTCTCCTACTTTCATTCTTAATCTCATTTCTATTTCCAAAATGTGCTCTTCTCTTTCTTGTTTTGTGCAATTTTCAACTGATAGTTGCATTATCCAATATTTGAGTACCAAGAAGAAGATTGGTTTGGGTGAGAACCTAAATGGCTTTTACAGATTGGTGGTGCATGTTGATTCTTTCAAGTCTCCTTCATTTACTAGTTTCAATAAAAAGGTTTATGTTTCTTGTAATAACATTTCTAAGTCAGATTCAATTGTAATTCCTAGTTCAGCCTTATGGCATTTTAGGTGGGACATCTTTCTCACCAAAGATTTTCCCATATACAATTCTCGTATACCTCTATTTCATGCAATAAAAAGATGTTTGTGACATTTGTCACTTAGCTAACCAAAAGAAATTACCTTTTTCATCCAGTCTTTCTATTGCTTCTACTAAATTAGAACTTCTACACTTTGACATTTGGGGTCCTTTAGCTTTTCCTTCTGTTCACAATCATAAATATTTCCTCACCATCGTGGATGATTTTAGTAGATTTGTTTGGATTATATTGCTTAAAGCTAAGTCTGAAGTTTTCACACATGTTAAAATCTTCATTCACATAATTCAAACTCAGTATCATATCACACCTAAGACTGTCAGGTCAGATAATGGTCATGAGTTCCTTCTCACTGAATTTTATGCTTCCAAAGGCATCATTCACCGTAGATCTTGTGTTGAAACACCCTAGAAAAATGCTAGAGTTGAAAAAAAACACCAACATATCCTTAATGCAGCCAGACCCCCCTTTTTCAATCCAAACTTCCTAAACAATTTTGGTGGTATGTTGTCAGTCATGCAGTTTTTTTTAATAAATAGAGTTTCTAATCCTTTACTTGATCACAAAACACCTTATCAACTCTTATATGACAATTTACCTGATATCAAACTTTTAAAGTGTTGAAAAGGATGAGTAGTGGCAAGACAGTTGGGCCAGACAACATACCTATCGAAGTGTGGAAGAGTCTTGGCGATAGAGGAATTGTGTGGCTCACAAAACTTTTTAACGAGATTATGAGAACGAAGAAAATGTCGGACGAGTGGAGAAGACTTTATAAGAACAAGGGGGATATACAAAATTGGACGAATTATAGGGGAATTAAGCTAATTAGTCATACCATGAAGTTATGGGAAAAGGTGATTGAACGAAGACTAAGAAAAGAGACTCGAGTTACGGATAACCAATTTGGTTTTATGCCTGGGAGGTCGACTATGGAAGCAATCTACTTACTTCGATGCCAGATAGAGCGATATCGGACGGATAAAAAAAACTTACACTTAGTTTTCATTGATTTGGAAAAGGCGTATGATAGAGTTCCCAGAGAGATTTTGTGGAAAGCTTTGGAGAAGAAAAGGTTTAGGATTTCCTATATTATGGCTATCAAGGATATGTATGAGGGAGCTTCGACTAGTGTGAGGAACACAGGATGGGGCTACCGAGGATTTTCCCATAACAATAGGATTGCACCAAGGGTCAACCCTAAGTCTTTATCTTTTTACTTTAGTTTTGGATGTACCGACGGAACACATCCAAGAGTTAGCATCGAGATGTATGCTTTTTGCAGATGATGTAGTCTTGCTTGGTGAGTCGAGGGAGGAACTGAACGGGAGGCTAGAGACCTGGAGGCAAGCCTTAGAAGCGTATGGTTCCGCTTGAGTAGAAGCAATACGGAGTATATGGAATGTAACTTCAGCGAAAGGAGAAGTAAATCAACCTTGGAGGTGAAAGTTGAAGATCATATCATACCCGAAGTTACACATTTTAAATATCTTGGGTCCATCGTACAAAATGACGCACAAATAGAAGCAAATGTAAGGCATCGTATTCAAGCTAGGTGGTTGAAATGGAGAAGAGCCTCATGTGTTTTGTGCGATAAGAAAGTACCACTTAAGTTGAAAGGAAACTTCTATCGGACAGCTGTCAGACCGGCGATGTTGTATGGTACAGAGTGTTGGGCGGTTAAGAGTTAACACGAGAATCAAGTAAGTGTGGCAGAGATGATGATGTTGCGCTGGATGAGTGGTAAGACTAGACATGATAGGATTAGGAATGACACCATTAGAGAGAGAGTGGGGGTAGCACCTATAGTAGAAAAGTTGGTAGAAAATAGGCTTAGATGGTTTGGGCATGTAGAGAGAAGACCGTAGATGCCGTGGTAAGAAGAGTATATCAAATGGAAGAGAGTCAAGTTAAAAGAGGTAGAGGAAGACCTAGGAAAACTATTAGAGAAACCATTATAAAGGATTTAGAGGTCAATGAGTTGGATCCAAATTTGGTTTATGATAGAACACTATGGCGTCATTTGATCCATGTAGCCGATCCCACTTAGTGGGATGAGGCTTGGTTGTTGTTGTTGTTGGATTTCTATGTTATTCTTCCACCATCCTATCTCAAAGATCTAAACTTGACCCTAGAGCTAGAAAATGTTATTTCTTTGGGTACAAGTCAAGTTTTAAGGGTTTTGTGCTTTTTGATTTACACTCTAAAGAGATATTTATCTCTAGAAATGTCATATTTCATGATCATATACTTCCTTATCCCTCTTCTTCTGTGAATAATTTCCATTTTCTTCATCTCAGCCTTCTGATTCATCTGTTTCACTTGAACCTTCTCCTATTTCCTCATCTCCCCTGCTTCCTTCTTTCATTGATACTCCTTTTAAGTCTTCCACCAAAAAATCTTAAAAATTATGTTTGCCATCCTTTATCTTCTAATACTGTAAATACTGCTACTTATCATATTTCTCATTTCCTGTCATATAATAAATTTTCTAATGCTCATCTTCATTTTACACCGTCTCTCACTACCCACACTGTGCCTAAATCATATGTTGAAGCTAGCAAGTTTTATTGTTGGAATAAAGCCATGGAGACTGAACTGAAAGCTCTTGAACAAGCTAGAACTTGGAAACATCTGATCCATCCATTAAACTGCATAGTGATTCCAGTTTACCTTATGAAGATGTTTCTTCTTATAAAAGGTTGATTGACAGGTTACTTTATCTTATTACAAGAAGACCTGATATTACTTTTGTTACTCAGCAATTGAGTCAATTTTTTACTAAACCTACACATTTCCACTATAATGCTGCTATGAGAATATTAAGATATCTTAAGAATTTTCTAGGCAAAGGTTTGTTCTTCCCTAGAGATTCCACACTCCAGATTCTAGGTTTTTCAGATGCAGACTAGGCAGGGTGTTTGGATTCCAGAAGATCTATTTCAGGTCAGTTCTTCTTCTTAGGAAAATTCCTTATCTCTTGGCGCACAAAGAAGCAGCTGACTGTGTCTAGATCCTCATCTGAAGCTGAGTATAGAGCACTTTGCAACAACTACTTGTGAATTGCAGTGGCTTCTATATCTCATTCAGTATTTACAGTTAACTTGCATCAAGCCACCAATCATCTACTGTGACAACCAGAGTTCCCTCCACAAAAGCATTGCTACCTCAACCTTTTCATACACTATTATCCAAGTTGGGATTGGTGGATATTTACCAACCTCCAACTTGTGGTAGGCTATTGCATAGTGAAGAGACTAGTGAATCATAGAGATAAGTTGCTATGCAAGTTATCAATTAGTTACAGCTTGGATAACTATATCAAGGTTATTTTTAGAATATAGTTAGTTAATATAGTATTTAAGCTCTCCTATATAAGTTGTAACAACACTTCATTCACACTTAATAAGAATCATTTCATTCATTTTGTTCCTTCATAATATTCTCCTCAATTTTGTCTCACTTTCAGTATGAGAATAAGGGTCGATGGCTCAATAATCCATTCGAAATTCTCAACTAATCGAGTTATAACTTTCAATGGACATTTTTTGTGAATAAAATCTGATCAGGTCGTAATCCCATGATTATATTTTTTGAAATTGTGAATAATTGGAGGAGTCTATTGAGCGATTATCGATAAGAAGATGTAGGCCTAAAGTGTTTGGCCAGAGCCCAACTGTCCTCACAAAGAGAACCCTTATGGCCCATAGCAAGCTTGTTCTTACTTATTGACAAACTTCCATTTAATGCACTTGGATAATATATATGGCTATGATTTTGTGTAATTAATTTTTATTGCTATTTTGGATTGAAAATTAACCATTTCCTTTAATTTATGTAGATGGGTGAAAAAGAAAATTTCCATCAACTTTTTTTACGAAGACTTCATGTAACTAAGTATTTACGAGTATCCGTTTGAGACATTTTTCGTGGTATTTCAAAGCCTAGAAAATGATATACAAAATATGCAAATTAAATATGGAACTCAATAAATATTTTCAGCTCTTTTTTTCTTCTAATTTTTTTTTGCTGATTGAACGTTTTCTAATAGATAGAACGAATCGATGATTGCCTTGGTTATAGAGAAAGCCTCAAATGTATTGGTACATTGTTAGAAAAAGAATTGATGTATATCATCATGTATATATATCATTGATGCAATGAATTTTTTACAAAGATGAAGGTTTATTTCTAGTATTTGAACCCCATTCCATGGCTTCATCAACGGCTTTTTGGCGTTCAAAGGCACTATCATCGTCGAGAAGACTCAAGGTTGCACTACTTTCTTCATTCTTTTGTGTTGGTGATGGCATGTCAATTGGTGACAAAACTTGTGGATCTTGATTCATTGGATCTATTCCAAGGAAACTAAGTGCTGTTACTACATCACTTATCAATGGTCTCACTGATGGTTCTTCATTTAGACACATAGCTGCTACTGCCACTGCTTGATGTAATGATCTCATTGGAAAGTTTCCTTCAAGTTTTGGATCTGCTAATTCTGGATATCTTTGTGGGTCCTTGAATACTGGATATGACTGTTTTGTTTTCAAGAATATATTTGAGTAAATGTCAGTTTCATAGTTTAATAAGATAAAAGTAAAATGCATAGATTATCTACGTTCATATGTTTCTAGTGTGAGTGCCGTGGTTCTAAATTGTGGTCGTAATGGTAGTCGCAGCAACGCTGTGAATGTACATATTGCGAAAAATGTGGCCGCAATTGCAGTTGTGATCTGTGAAGCAAGGACACTCCCTTGATTAGGAGTGTCTCAGTGTCGGATACATATCATGTCCGACAGGACACCAATACATTACACTGAATTATGTGATTTTTTCAAATTATTAACGGTGTTTGCGTGTCAGTGTCTGTGTCGTGTCAAGTGTATGTATCCGTATCCGTGCTTTATACGTTGTGATATTGTTGCTGAGACCGCTAAAATATTTATATTGCGGTCCATGATCGTGGAATGCCATTTAAGTAGAACTAGGGTTTAAGATCAAATGGACTAAACTTCAGCAAATGTATAGAGAAAGTAAATAAGAGTAGGGAAACTCACCCAAGAAACAAGATTTTGCTCCCTTGATGGTCTTGTGTTATCAATGGTTCTCCTTCCAGTGATCAATTCAAGTAAAACAACACCATAACTGTATATATCTGATTTCACAGTGAGTTGACCTGTTCTTTGATACTCAGGTGCACAATATCCATAAGTCCCCATTACTCTTGAAGAAACATGAGACATATCCCCTGTAGGTCCCAGCTTTGCTAGTCCAAAATCAGAGAGTTTTGCATTGAAATCTTTGTCCAATAAGATGTTGGAAGATTTTAAGTCACGGTATATGACAGGTGGATTGGCCTTGTCATGTAAATATTCTAGTCCTTTTGCAGCATCCAATGCTATTTTCATTCTTGTGAACCAATCTAATGGCTTTTGTTGTGGTTCAAGATCTGCATTACATTTCAATAAGATGTTGTTGATCATTAATAAATGTTATGATTTTCTTGTCATTTGATTCATCAAACATGTCAATGTTACATGCATATCAAAATCTATGAAGCACGGATACGGACATCGGACACGACACTGACACGCCGACACCATTAATAATATGAGAAAATCATATAATTCAGTAATTATATGTGTCGGTGTCGTGTCGCGTGTCCGAAACCGATACACGCCTAATCCGAGGAGTCTCCATGCTTCACAGATCAAAATTAATACTACTGTCATAGGAGAAAATTACAACACAAGTGAGATAGGGAAGGAGAAAATTACCAAGTAGATGATCCTCAAGAGATCCTAATGACATGAACTCATATACCAATAGTCTTTGATCTCCATCAGCACAATATCCAATTAGATTAACTAGATTTTTATGATGTAAAAGGCTCAACATCAACACTTCAACAAGAAACTCTCGGTTTCCTTGCAATCCATTCCTGTCAAGTTGCTTCACAGCTACTTCCTACATAGTTAAATCACCAAAGTATTAGTGCCAAGACTATCAAAACACTAACAACATCATTGCTTGACTCAGACAGACACGAACACCATATACAACACTGACACTAAATACCAATAATAATTATGAAAATAAAATTAATTGAATATAACAACACGTGTTGGTCTCCGGTACTGACATGTGTCGGAGATCGAACACATTAGTACAAAGGGTTGGTTCTACTTATAAAAAAGAACATAATAATGAATGAAAAAGTGTTATATTATTACCTGGTTGGTTTTTTCAAGTCTTCCTTTATAAACTCTTCCAAATCCACCTTCACCTATTAAATTTTCCTGCCTAAAATTTCTTGTGATTGCAGCCAATTCCCTGAAGGTGAACGTTTGTGCACCAATGTTGTGACCATTATCTTTGTTGGTCTCTTTATTTATTTTAGGTTCTGTTGGTGGGTTTGCCCTTGCCTTTTGATAATGATTCTCTGCACAAAACAAAATCATACATCAAGTATTCCCTCTAGATAGAATTTTCCATCACATAACTCTAACAAAATAAATATCATAACATCTTTAATGGCCAAAAGAAAAGATAAACAAATAAATTTAAAATTCAAAATTATAAAATATGATGTATATAATGCAAACATAGTGAGAGGGAAGTAATAGCGAATTAAAATCTTCTAGACAAAAACATCATCATGATTTGTTATAGAATTTACCCTATAGAACTGAATTTCATTTTAAATCAACATTAATAGTTATTATATATATAGAAAATATATTGTAAAAGAAAATGTATAATATAAAAAAGTTATAAAGTTTTTACAAATGAAACCTATATATTATTTATGTATATGTATATGTATAAATGATTTTACCTGGCTGAGGTTGAGATGCTTTCTGAGGAGTTATTTGAGTAGGATGATGTTGTATCCTCTTTCCATTGTTATTGTTATTGTTATTGTTAGGCCTCTTTGATACTTTCTTTTCTTGGGACGAGAAACATGAAAAGCAACTCATTTCTCAACCCCGATTGGATATATATTTGAATAAAATCCTAGACACCAATTTTTAACCTATCAAAATCTTGTTTTTTTTAGAGGAATCTATCTAAATCTTCCTCACCAAAAAAAATTGTTACAAATTCAGAATGTGTTAGAATTTTGATAGGAATTAAGATATGGAGCTTAATTCCCCTTGCCAATAGACCAGTGAAAAGAAAAGAAAGAGAGCTCTAATACATAGAGAGGTTTAATTAAGAAATTCTTAGAAAAACTATAGGGTTCCAAAACTAGAGAAAATTTGGAACAATGTTTCAATGACAAACCATGATGATTTTAAGATGAAATTAAACCCACAAAAACCTAACTGACATTCAACCAACAGGGCCTAACAAACTAAGGAACAGCATGGATTTGAGATCAAGTGTTTGTTAGGTCAGGTCAGTATGGGAACAAACATTCAAGATGTTGACGACATTTTTTGGTGTTCCCGCAAACAACTGCTACCAAAAAGGAGACCTGTTTGAAATATGCTAAGAGAGAGAAAGAGAAAATTGACAACCTATGACCAATTTCATTGTGGGGAGTAGAGTTTATGATGCCGTTTTACATGACAATTATAGTCCATTCTTTTAGAATGCAAGAAAGTATAAGATGGACACAAACTCAGTCCATTTGTCATGAAAAAAAAATCCATGTCATAAAAAAGAGTACAAGAAAAGACAAGTAATGACTTTATGTACAACAATATATTCTCTATAATTTTAAATGTGACTTAATAAGTATATTTTTATATAAATTAAAAGAAAGTTGTAAATAAATGAAGTTAATATACCAATTTGAAAAATTATTCTTGTTATTTATTTGATATATGACTCGGTGGGGTGGTTCAACATTTGAAATGATGGGTGGTCGTCTTGTGCTTATCAAATTTATGTTGTCTTCACTTCTAGTTTATTTTATTTCCTTCTTTAAGACTCTCACGTGTATAACTTCTTTTATTGAATCCCCTTTAAATTTTCTATAGGAGAAAGTGGGGAACCTTGCAAAATTCATTGGTTGCATTGAGATAAAGTGTGTTCAGATAAGGAGTTTGGAGGGTTGGGAATCAGGAGAATTGAGGAGTTTAATTTGACGTTGTCGGGGAAGTGGTGTTTGCGGTTACATGTTGATAAGGGAGGGCTTTGATATAAAGTGCTCGTAGCTAAGTATGAGGTAGAGGGGAATCATATTAGAGGAGGAGCTAATACAATGTATGGGTGGTGGAGGGATTTGATTGGGGTGAGAGAGGGTGTAGAGATGGTGGATGAGGGTGGCTTGATGATGGGTTGGTGGTTAGAGTTGGAAATGGTGAAAATATACCACTCTTTGGTTTGATAACTGGCTGAGAAGACGTATACTTCAGTATAGATGTCATACCCCAAATTTTGACCAGTTGGAAATTTTCATTCGTATTTTAAAGTTTTTATTCGTATTTTAAACAGTCAGAATCTTTGCTTTGTTTTTAGATAAGTTACACGTTTTTATTCGTTTTGAAGTATTTAAACATTTTATTTGTACCGTAGATGGTTAAAATATCTTTTTCGCTTCGTAAGCAGTTAAATTCTTTTTTGATTCGTTTTTAGATATTTAAAACCTTTTGTTCGTATTTTAGATTTTTATTTCGTTCTTTATCAGTTAAAAAGTTTTGTATTCATATTTTAAAAAGTAAAGTAATTTTTGTCATCTCAAACGAAATTTCGGCAGAGAGGTATTTTAAAATACCTCATTTTGGTTACCAAAAAGGACATTTTTGCTTTCAATCCATTTATTGCATTTTTATTATCATTAATTCTCTTTATTTAGTTTCTTTTGTTTCACTTTATGTTTTTTCCCTATTTATTTGTTTCCTTTTTTTATTATCTTTCTCTTAGTCACGTTTTTTTAATAGTCTTCTTTTTGTTTTATTTTATTTTTTTTTAAAAAAAAAAGTCCAAGAATAGTCTTTTTAGTAGGTCTTAGTCCTTGGGTCCTTTTGTCCACGTGTCAAAATCCTAATGGTTCAGATTGGTATCCAAAGCTGCAAGAAAACCCTAGAAACTAGCACTATAAGTAGCAGCATTTATTGCTGCACTGTTCACCAATGATTGACTCTGACACAGCCGCACAAATCATTACGGAAACCCTAATCCCTTTTTTCCTTCAATCATTCAGATCAAAACTCAGAAAAAATCACCAAAAAAATAAGAACATGAAGAACACATGAATAATCAATAATCATCCAGATTCGTCCAAAACCCATCAAACATGAATCTAAACTCTCCATTTCATCAAGAACAACAAATCATACCTGCACTGAAACGTTAGTGACGAAACTAATACAAACAAACCCTAATTTCATCAAGATCGAACCAAATCCGTCGTTGTTTTGTACCCGTTGTTCCAGATCGGACGAGTACCAAAGCATGGAGTAATTTTTGAACAGAAAAGAGGAGATCGAAGTTTTCTTTAGCAAGCAAGGAAAAAGGGAGCAAATCCGAATCAAGACAGTTCCTAGATCGAAGAAGAGGTAAACCGTTTTGCTTCTTCCTCTTTTATTTATTTGTTTTTTTTCGAATCTTTGGATCTAGATCTAGCACAAACTACTTTACTTTTAAGAAAACTAAGGTCGGATTCAAAGTCTACGGGAGGAAAAGAGTCTAGATCCATATTTTTTTTTCGAGTTTGGAGCTGTTTTGAAAACTCTGGCACGGCGGTGCACCACCGGCCACCGTGCCGGAATGAGCAATCTCGCCGGAGAAGATGAAGATTCATCTTCATTGTTTTTTTTTGGTTTTCTCAGAATGTTTAGAGAGAAGGAAGAGAATAGTTAGAGGAAGAGAGAGAATGGTTAAGCCAAAATGAATAAAAAAACCGGTGTTGGTGATTTTATAATGCTGCTAACCGGTTCGGTTTGCCTGTGAACCGATCCAGGTTTGAACCGAACCGGTTCACTCTAAGCCCACTGGATTCTCTCTCTCTCGATCCATTTCTTTCCTTGTCTTCCCTGCTATGTTTACCCCCCTGTTTCACTGTTGGACCCCCTTTGTTGCTTTAAAAATCTTTTTTCTTACGTTTTAATCTTAGCTATGTTTTGTCATGCATTTTTACTTCATATCATGCATTGTTTACTATATAATTATCAAATTTTAAATCATGATTCCATGCATTTTTTTTCTCTTGTTCAAATTACTTTTCATGTTATGCACTACTTTACTATATGTTTTGTCTAA
>Ga0315914_1006878_pt1 | contig 15941 bp, 10 predicted proteins | sample MpolenodulesMG_FD_203920 | JGI IMG/M metagenome (GOLD analysis project Ga0315914, IMG submission 203920) | Medicago polymorpha root nodule microbial communities from Los Angeles, California, United States - elongated nodules | ecosystem: Host-associated > Plants > Roots > Nodule | place: USA... | reverse complement strand
AGAATCAAAGAAAAATTATGATTTGGAATTGTTATCAATGCATAGAGTAAGCATGTCTTTTGGTACATATCACAGTAGCAGTTCGTTGCACATGAATTGTAGTGTAAATTTATTATATGTATGTGCTCTACCTACAGTTAGATCAGCAGGAACCAAACCTACAATCAACAAATAAACGACACACCATGAATAAATATGAAAACATACCACACGCATGGACTGCAGTTAGAAATATAAACGACACATTAAGTTGATTGTCAATATTCTAAGTAGAAATATGATTTATTTCACCAAAAGTTACTAATGGCATACTAGATATGTCAATGTCTATTATAGAACTGTGTTCCACAACCACTTTTGCTGCTTATTTTCTTCAGATTCAAAAGTCATTTTACAAAAATAAAGGGATCAAACATTTCATTAAAAATGACAAAACTCTAAAAAAACTATGCAGAAAAAAAAATGAGAGAGAAAGAAGTAAGGTTTACCTGCTAATTGATTGAAATTGAGTGAAAATTGATGTTATTTGTTCTATTGATTGTGATGAAAACACAACAAAATTGCCCAAAAAACACAAGGTTTAAAACAATATTGAAGTTGAGTGCACAAAAGAAACTAACTGCTAAATAACTGCATCCTTTATATATGGCTACTTGCTGTACCGTAAATATATACCGGAAGTTTAAAAAATCAATTTTAAAATTGTGCCTCCGGAATCTATCCACCGGAAGTGTTAAAAATGCTTTCGAAAAACTGCATCCGGTATGTACATACCGGAGGAGTAAAATATGGAATATGAAAATGAACTATCGGATTTTATGTATCGGAGGATCCAATTTTTAAATACTGAGGCTAATTTTGTATTTTTAGAGGGCCTAAAAAGATATTGGGGGGCCCTAAAAAGCAATCTTCATGACATTTTGCATTGCTTTATTTAAGGTTATTTACTATGCAAAATGTTTTTAAGATTGTTTGAAAATCTTACAAAAATGATGTTTATAAGTTGTTTATAAGATTGTTAGATAACTACTAAATGTGTATTTTACGGAGCTTTAAAGATATTGAAACGTCTAAGCAGAAACGTTCATATGCTTGATTATCCAAAATAGACTTGCGATATTCATTGTACTTAGGCCATGTATATTTTTAAGAAAATTGTTCTCATTTGTATTGCTCAAAAAAACACCCAAAATCTCCAAATGTCTGTTACATGACTTAGTGAAAGACATCTTCTGTTCTCTTTTTATCGGAAGTTAACTTCCGTCCGTTCCTTATCAAACACTATCTTTGACTCGTGTAGGTTTCGACGTAAAATCATAACACACTTATTTCTCCTCCTTTAATTGCATGTGGTTAGATAATGTAAGTTTTTTTTTTTTTTTTTTGAGAGCTAGATGTTGCAAGGTTATTAATCAGTTGTTTGAAAAATGTGAAATAAGGTACTTATATTTTGCATTTTTTTTAGCAAATATTTTGCATCTTTGACGTACATTGTAAACGCATTTAATTTCAGTCATACAATCTTTTATTTCATCTTTCAAAATCATTAAAATATTACTTCCTCCGGTCTCAAATGTAAGGGGAAAAAATTTGTAGTCTCAAATATAAGAAAAAGTATAGTAAAATGAACCTATTAAATACTACAATTCCAAGTTTACTCTCATTAAACTCACTTCATCATTAATGTCTTTACTACTCCAATAAAGAGTAAAATTAAAAAAATATCATTTTTTATAATGACTTAAATGTGGTCAATCCACTTTCTTAATATGTATGCATTTTTTTTTGTTTCTTATATTTGAGACCGGAGGGAGTATTTGGTTAGACCATATTACGTTTTATTTCACCAGCAATCTTCTTCTCATCCATATTTAAATGGCCAACAAAAAGATGACCTTCCAACTTTATGTTTGGTTGCCAAAAAATAATCACACAACCTAAATGGCTATATTCACATTTTTGAGATCATGTGTCTTCCTTCACCTTCTTATGGTTCCTTTGTACACACCGCCACAACCCATTTTTTTCTTTCTTCGATCAAAACCATGATCAGGCTTTGTTGTAACTACAAATGATCCTATCTTTGGTGCTTTGCAACCAACACAATCAATCAAATCATCTCAAACACTATGTTAATTATATAGAGAAATAATATTTGAACATCCATTTTGTGACAACTTTCTCTCTCATACTCACATTATTTTTTATTTTATCTCTTTATTGTTTTGATTTTCGTGCAAATACATATTTTTTTGTTTATAAATTATGGTTGTCCCATAAGTTGTCAACCAAATGGTGGTTCAACTAACACTCTTCTATTATATATATGTGATTTTTTTCCCACATTCATGCACCGCTTTTCTAAAAAAAAAAAAAAAACTTCATGCACCGCTAATTCAACAATGTTTAATTTAGAATTGATGGAGGCTCAACCATTTTTTTTAAGAAGTCAAATTAACCTTCTAAAACTAGCAACAGGAAGTATCAAACATAAGACTTTAAGAAGTACAATCTAAGGTCTCAAGCTAACACCATGAGCCCAACTTAAATGGACTCGGATTTCATTTTGAATTTTTTGTGTGTCAATTTTGGTGAGATAATCCACAAATAGGCTTCCCCACTAGTAGAAGGTGGATAACTCCGTTCAAATTAGTCGGTATTTTTGTCGAATATCCAAATATTCTAAAAAAGTGACCTTTAATATAGATCGTAGAAAAATAAAAAACAACAACAATAACACATCGATGAAAAAAAGGGGAATGAAGTTGTTTCGTTGTTTGAATTTTCAAAACACGATGGAAAAACAAATATTTGCACTATAGAGAATAATAGTTCTTTTTTTATTTTGACCCAAGAATGATTGATCTATTTTTTTATTTTATTTTTTTGAATAAAACAGGAATTCTAAGGAGGGAATGATTGATCTATTATTATAGATCTAAACTTAATATAATGCGTATGAAAGTGTCATGTGAAAACAAATAAATAATTGATATGTCATGTGATATCTGATTATTTGTTATTGATAATAATCATGTTCGCCGCATTAGAAGCTTTTGGCTTTATTGTAGAATGTCTCTGGTTGATTATGAGACCACATACAACCTAGTCCTGTTCATCTTTCCTTCAATGATCAAAGGACCAAAAGAGACAAAAGACATCAAAACAAATAAAGCAACCACTTTCGTAGTTCAATCAGATTAGCATCAGATGTTATATTACCGACGTAAAGTGTCAGTGACCCTACTCGAATAAAAGACAAATTCATGTTGTTTACTACTTGTTTAAGTATAGTCTTCTTGACCTTAATTAGTCATTTTGTGTTTTTGTGGTCACTTGCATTTCTTGAGTGTCTTGTGTAAACATATGGAAATGGAAATGAGGTTGAAAAAAAGTTAATAAAATTTTATCAAAAAACATTAATCAAAAGGTTCTGATTCATTCATAAATATAATATTTTTATTTTTAATTTGCTGAGTTGATTATCAATTTTAAGCAAAGTTCAAAAAAGTCAGTTGACTGATGCTTTGTTTGAGAGTTTGAAAGGGAGGTGAAGAGAGGGGTTTGAAGGGTTGAAAATATGGGGAAAAAAAATGGTAAAATGATAAATTAATGCTTATGATTAATATATTTTTAATTTTAAAAATATCATAACTAAATAGATTAAATTTGAATAATTCATCCTCCAATACAATTTCTGAGTTCCTCCAAATGAAGGGATATTGTATTATGAAGAAAAATGAACCCCAAAGCCTTCCCCTCTCAATGTGCTTATATTTTTTTACTTGCTCATTTCTCTTTTTCCAAACCCCTCGATTTCCTTCTCCCCCAAACCCGTAAACAAAGCCTTATGGGACTGAGAGGTAGGTCTAGCAGAAAAAATTAGGTTCTTACAAAAGTGACGACCAATATTTGAATCTTCATCGAAAGATGTACATACATCTATATATAATATTGAACATGTCTCAAATATGATTATTTATAGTTGAACGAACTATGTAAAAAGTGGCAACTTCTGTCGTTTTAATAAACATTTATTAGTAAAAGATAATTATTTTTATAAAAGCAATCGGTAAAAATATATTAGTTATAGGAAAATGCTAATTAGTGTCTATAGAGCATTGTTTAACTAATCAAAAGTGATAAGTTTTGCATAGAAAAATGTGCACTTATTACGTTTATATATGTTTGACTTGTATTTTTAAGGAATGTTTCTTTTTATAGGTTCCTTAAATAATGATTTTAGGACACTTGTTAGCAACATCCTTAATTTTAAAATGATTAAAGATAAAACTAGTAATTGATATTTAGTGGAAAGAGAATGGAAATCTCATTAAACAAAATTTCCTCTCGTGTAAATACAATTAAGTTGGTAGCTACAAGGACAATATTAATCCTGTATTCGCCACTTCTTTTCATTAAAATGTGTAAATCCGACCACTAGATTGTTTGACAATTTTTTTTCTCTCTCTTTAAAATAAATTTTTTAGTATTGCATCTTAGAAGCTTTTACTAAGATTAATGAATGTGTCAAGAGTTAAAAATTAATCAACCACGATAAGACAAGTTTAAATAATAAGTTGTATTGTATATAGATTTTATGTATAAAAAAGTTTTGTACAAACACTTTCGAACAACTATTTTTTGTCAAAGGATTAAAATTTTAAAAAGTTCATAACGACAATTGAGGTGTAAACAATTGTTTATCAACAAAACACCATAGCACGATCGCTTCGAAAACAAACTTGTAGAAGTTAGAAAACCCAAAGTCGTTTCATCTCTCAAATCATTGAAGCCTTAGCCGCATAACATTTTTAGGCCATTTCTCTAACTATGATGCACTTGTAAGATGGATGTTTTCTTTTCTTTATAAACTCATTTTACTTTACATTTTCTCACTTTTGATACTTTGAAATTTTACGATATTTACAAGTCCATTAAAGGTGATATAAAGGTAATGTGGATAATAACTTAGGTGTTAGAGAAGATGAAATTACAATTGTTGACGCACCTTTTTTTGGTGATGATGAATTATTCATTACGTATCACTGTATCAGCTGGCCCACCATATCAAACTTGAATAATGCTAGCAATATCAATCTAATACTCTATTTTTAATACGAAAATCGACAAAAATCACATTACACAATACATATCAGATGGTCCATTGTATAAAACTTGAAACGTGCTAGTAATATCTTCCCAACACTCTCTTTTCAATACAAAACGACAATAAACCACTTTTACGCAATACATATTAGATGACTCACCATATAAAACTCGAAAAGTGCTAGCAATATCTGCCCAACACTCTCTTTTCAATGTGAAACCGACACAAAACCACTGTACGCAATACATATTAGATGATTCGTCACATACAACTTAAAAAGTGCTGGCAATATATGTATATGAAATCGACACAAAACCACTTTACGAAATACATATGACTCACGATATAAAACGACAATAAACCACTTTTACGCAATACATATTAGATGACTCACCATATAAAACTCGAAAAGTGCTAGCAATATTGGCCCAACACTCTCTTTTCAATGTGAAACCGACACAAAACCACTATACGCAATACATATTAGATGATTCGTCACATACAACTTAAAAAGTGCTAGCAATATATGTATATGAAATCGACACAAAACCACTTTACGAAATACATATGACTCACCATATAAAACGACAATAAACCACTTTTACGCAATACATATTAGATGACTCACCATATAAAACTCGAAAAGTGCTAGCATTATTGGTCTAACACTCTCTTTTCAATGTGAAACCGACACAAAACCACTGTACGCAATACATATTAGATGATTCCTCACATACAGCTTAAAAAGTGCTAGCAATATATGTATATGAAATCGACACAAAATCACTTTACGAAATACATATGATGATCCACCATGTAAAACTTGAAAATGCTAGCAATATTGGTCCAAGTCTAACACTTTTTTTCTTCAATACTATCTCTTATTGAGTGAAATTTATGTTCTTTTCACAATTTTGAGAACCTGTCTTACATAAAGGGGCGAGATTTACCCAGTAAAAGACTAAGTATTAAAATGAAAGTATTAACATGAGCATTGTCAACCCTCCTCATAAAACTTTTTGCGCCTCTTGATTTTTCGTTCGCATTTGGGTACAATGATTGATAGAAAATACAAGTATTCTGAATTAATTTATGATTTTTTTTACAAATAATTCATGAAAACTTAATACATCAATATTCATTGTTTAATAGTATCAATCTTTATCATCAAATTAATTCATGAAAAGCCAACCATAATAGTGATTTTATTAAAATCGGTAAAACTGTCTAAAATGATTACTTATTTTAAATGCCAAAGTTTCTTTTTCTAACTGTGTCATGATACAAAATATACATTTTAGATAATCAAGATGAAAGTGTCTCCTTATTCATCAAGCCAAATAGAGCATATAATCACAATCCACAACTATGCTGCCAACCAATCATTCATCTATTCTATAATGAAAGTATAAATCTTCAATTTAGTTTTTAAATTATACGAAACCAACTCAAAATCTGAGACCAAACCTCATCAAAGAAATGACACTAAAAATATATATGATGAGACGTTTCATTCATATTACAAACCCCCACACAAAAGGGGGATTCAATATTATGAATCCCGCGACTAATAAAAATACCTTTCGTTGATTGGCGATTATCTAACAATCGCACACACAAACAATGATATATTTTTTGGTAACATTCTATTTCAGGTGGCATTAAACAACGACGAATTTGATATAAAATCGTCATTGAAAATCAACGGTAATCTTCTTTAACCGTTTAAGGTGCCATCAAGATTATGGTTTCATTTTCATGTCCGGAATATGCTTCAAAGAAACATTAGTCAACAAAATCATACACTCCTCCACTAATTTTATCTTCATTTATCAAACTTTATTTATCTCTGAACTAAACATCAAATTATTAGGGTTTCATTTGTTGGAGCCTATTAAGAAAAATAAAACAGGTTAAAGAAAAAGGCGTGAAGTTTTTGATTTGATTGAACGGCTCAAATTGGAAAAAGGGCAAAGCAATCACCCACCCAACAAAGGCTAATTCATTCTTGACCATCCAACATGCTTCTTTTTCTGTTTCACTTTGTTTTGTTTCTATGCTAGTTGCATTTTTTTCATGCACACACACTTTTACAACAACATTAAAATAATTGTACTACTTCCACTTTTTTCCTTATCCCCGTGCGTGTAACCCGAAAACACCACCATTTCCCAACAACAGTAACGGTTCCTGCGATGATGTGCCAAAAACACCACTACTCAAAACAAAGCAAAGAATCATCATCATATACACCACCACTTGTTTTACTATTACACCCCCTCAAAATCATATACTACTTCAGTTACTCTTTCTCTTCTTCTTCTTAAGCACTCGCATGGCTTGTGTGACTCATCACAATTGGCTTAATCTCTCCAACATGGTCTCTGAGAAACGTTTCCCTCTCTCTTCTTCCTACCGTCTTGAAAAAGTTTTTCCTGTTTATGCTATGGGTTTACCTGACCCGGATCCTGAATCCATCTTAGACGTGTCTGACCCTATTTGGGAAGCTGTTAAGCAAGAAGCTAAGCTTGAGGTTCATAGTTCTCTTCTTTACTGTTTTATTAAAATGAGGCAAACTTCGCAGTTTAGCTTTTGCAAAATCACAGTGATGACACACTTGTATTTTATTGTCTGTCAGTGTGAGTCAAATAGTGAATTTGCAGTGTAGCTTTTGCAAAATCACGTGGCTCTGTGTGATTTTGACAGACACACACCGTAATATCAAACATGCATTAATATATTTTTGTCCACAATTTAGTATCTGAAAGTAAAGATTTTTTGTTTATATGTTTATTTTACCATTTTTACTTTCAGAACTAAATTGACATCATTAGTTTGATTTGAGTTTGAAAACGATTCTTTGATTGTGAAGTTATTGGTAGATTAATTGAGGTGTGTTGTGTTGAATTTGGTGGGTGCAGGCAGAGAAGGAACCAGTTTTGAGTAGCTTTTTGTATGCAAGTGTTTTAGCACATGAGTGTTTGGAGCAAGTACTAGCTTTTGTTGTTGCTAACCGTCTTCAAAGTCCTACTCTTTTGGCCACACAGCTGATGGATATAATCTGCAATGTTTTCATGCATGACAAAGCTATTCAGCGATCAATCCGCCTCGATGTTCAGGTGATTTCAATTGACCCAAAATTACTATATATTTAATGTGTCCGGTAAGAGATGATCGAATGCACGTGTACACATTTTGTACTATATATCGCCGCCAGACTCATCTTAACTAAAATAATCCGTTATGTGTCGTTTATGTTTTAATACTACCCGAAATTACTACATACTTATTATGTCGGTAAGATATGATTGGATGCACGTGTACGTATTCGTACACTAATTAAATCCGTTACATCGGTAAGATATGATTGAATGCACATGTACGTATTTTGTACACTAATTAAATCCGTTATGTACAGTACAGTAAGTATAGTCTGTGTTTGTCTCGCCGCCAGACTCTATAACAAAAAAATCTGTTATGTGTCATTTATGTTTTAATATGTCGAATTCGAGACTTTATTGGTAATTTTGTCTTTTAATTTAATTTTAGATTGGATTGAAAGTGTTTGCTGATGGTGATATAATTTAATTATTGTTTATGTTTGTAAACAGGCATTTAAAGACCGGGACCCTGCATGTTTGTCATATTGCTCAGCAATTTTGTATATGAAGGTTTACTTTCTGACTTGGACTTCTTATTGCTTTCTGATAATGCACTTTGTTCTTGTTTCCATTATTAGGGGATAAAGGACTTTTTAAAGTTAATTCTGCAATACCCTTATTTGTATTTTTTTAGCTTTCACAAAAAGTAATTTTTTTGAAGTGCTAGCACCACAAGTTTATAGGGACCCACCACATTCATATAGCTTCATTTTCTATACTGCATCTTTTCTTCTCAGAAAGTTTTTACTGTTTGGTAAAAGTACAATTTATAGGGACCACTAAATAAGGAGCAGGACTACCAAATTTAGTGATGCTCACTGTTGTAACAGGATTTGTTACTAATACTTTCCAACATTGCTCCAATCATTATTGGATTTTTTTAAGGACAAAAATTAGCTATAGTACCATTTAAGCGATATAAACTTATAGGTGTTGTTTTACACTAAAAACAACGTGAAATTTGAGATTTGAAATATAGTTATGCTCTTTATACAACCTAATTACATTCATGGAGTTGTGACCTTGAGGGTGCTGCTAGCTTTTTCACAGTTTCAGCACCATCAGATGCTACTGACTTGTGTACTCAATTCAATGTATTTGCATTGATATCGTGTTTGTGTGATTACAACCAAAATGTTTCATCGTGGATTGGTGTTTATGTCTTCATAATCCCCTTTTTCATGCATATAATAGCCTCATAGGACTGACATTCAATGTTGTGTTTTGGCAACAGGGTTTCCATTCTCTGCAAGTTTATCGAGTAGCGCATGCATTGTGGCACCAGGGACGCAAAGTCTTGGCCTTGGCTTTGCAAAGCCGTGTTAGCGAGGTAGCTTACTATTTGACTAAACTTGATAAATCCTATAGACACCAATGGATTTCATATTTCTGTTTCTGTCACTGATAATTGAACCCCTCGTCCTTTCCTTCACAGGTTTTTGGAATTGACATTCATCCTGGTAGGTTGTTATCATATTTGCTTTCGATTGTATAATAACTTAACTAAGAACAAATTGACATATTTTACATGTAATAAATTTCTATCAGCATCGAAGCAATATAATGTTGCAAATAGATTCACATTGTGCCTGCCAATTTATTATTATTTTGAATAAAGGAGAATGATATCAGTGAAGCAGAAGGAATTCTTGAGGATTCAATATTTACTTCAGCATTCTTCGTATGATAACCGACATATTAAGTTTTGTCTTGAAGGGTGTTTGTCTCCCCACTGAAGATATTGAAAGCTCTTTGGTCATTGATTATACATCACTTAATTATTATTACTATGGTTGAACTTTACATTTTATGGTTTTTTATATAGCTGCAAAAATTGGGGAGGGAATTTTATTAGATCATGGGACTGGCGTGGTTATTGGTGAAACTGCTGTTATTGGAAACAGAGTTTCATTGATGCAAGTGAGTGTGTTTCTTCATTAATATCTTTTATTGTATTTATCTAGTTATTTGAGGCCTTTAATAATCTTACGTAATTTAGTGTTTTTATAATTTCATAAATCGTGTCAGTTAACAAATTTTGACTCCTGCATAAGAGGAAAATAGTTAATGAACAACTTTATGTTTTCTACACAAGATATTGACAGTAACTAGTAAACATCTTTTTGCATATTCGTTAACAAACCTTCATTGAAATGATAATAGTCCTGGAAACAATTTTTGAAAGCTAATCTGATTTTACTTTTATGAAATGGGTTCATCAGATTACAATTGAAACAACTTTTTGACTTCGTTATGCTCTTTAGATGATCGTATATGTTTGATTTGGCAGGCTGTGACATTAGGAGGCACGGGTAAGGAATCAGGTGATCGCCATCCCAAAGTAGGTGAAGGGGCACTGATTGGAGCTGGTTCAACTATACTCGGAAATATAAAAATTGGTGAAGGTGTGATGATCGCTGCTGGCTCCCTTGTGTTGAAAGATGCCCCTCCGCGCAGGTATTAATGAATATCTATTTAACTGTCTATAAAAAATGCTTGGCAATGTTATTAAATAGCAGTGCTAAGCGCTATCTCATAACGGAATTTGAAACAAAACGCTATTGTTCTGCAATATGCTATTTAGTACAAAATATTATGAAATAGCGGCTATAGTGGTGGGTGCTATAGCACTGTTGTGTAGCGAAATTTGAGCAAACTGCTATTCTCCGCGATCCCCAATTGTGAACACATGCTTAGTACTTGCTACCTGATTTGTTTCATATTAAAAGCTGATGGTTTTTTTTTTTTGTTTGCTTTGTTTTAAGTATTGTGGCAGGAATACCGGCTAAAGTTATTGGAGGTCTCCGGGAGCATGACCCATCTTTGACCATGAGACATGGTAAGCAAACCTTTGAGCATGCCATATCATTGATGACTATGCTAATTTGTAGTTGTTGACGAAATTATACTTAGGTTGTGAAATTCTTATGGAATATATAATTATGCTATTGTATGATACAAGGAGGCTGCTTTACTCTCGCACTGCAGTTCCTTTTATGCTGTGCAGCAGAAACTATAGACTATAGGATTCACCTTAACCCATCATTGGAGTAATTTATATTTTTCCAATACATGTTGCCTATGAAAATAATTTTGAAATTAGTTTTACTTTTTATTTATAAGACATCCACCAAAATCCACCAAAATGAAACATATCTGAGTCACTTAGAATACCGGTCTGTAGGACATATTGATTAATCTGTTTTGTTGGTTTTTACGGCACTATCAAATTGTCTTCTATTCTTTAGGGAACTTCCCAGAATCGTAATGACAATATATTTCATTGTTCATGATATCACATAATATTTGTTCTCCTGATTGGGCAGATGCTACAAAACAATTTTTCTCTCATGTAGCTACTAACTTTAGAGATGAAAAGTCCAGTGGTTAGTTTTCTTTTCTTCAAGTTTAATCTTCCTGTTTGAATTCGAGAAAATTTCCACTACAACTAGAATTTATGAACGCATTTTCAGTCCTCAACTGGTGTTCTTATTACATTATACAACTGTTAACTATGATTATTTTCTTGTTCTCTATATGCCTTAGATATTTTAATATGTTGCAGGAGAACAAAATCCAGATAAAAATGAAGCGAACACTTGAGAGGTTTGGTTGCCTATATCTCATTTTGGATCGATTGTCTTCTAAGGAAGGATGTTGTTGTACTTAATGTTAGAATCATGATCAGTTCAAAGCGATGTAGTGGATCTTATATATATTAATAATACATTTATTTTACTTGCAATTTTTGCTGCTGAGTGCCAAGGTTCTTGCACCAGTAGCTAATTTCTGTAGACAAACTTAAAGCAGATGCTACTTGTCTCTTGCTTCTTGGTCTTTTAATTTTTTCTTCTAAATTCTTTAGGTGAAGGATATCCCATTTAGTTTTAGCTCTTAAATTTTTTTTTTCTTGATAAAAGAAGGTTTTAAAAGCCACTAAGCCAAGGACATGTTTGATATTATGGTGAATTTAAGGATATCACAGTGACACCATGATTTTGTTTAAGTTCGAAAGTGTAGATTTGGCAAAATCACAATGGCACTGTGATTTCACTAACCTCGCTGCCAATTCAAAGATGCTTTAAAATACTGCAAATAAAAAGAGCAGCACAAAATTTTGGCCTTTATCTCTTGTAAAAAATGACGGGTTAATGCTCAAATTCTTGTTGGAGGAATGCATCACTAAAATTTGGATGCTACATTTTAGGTTTCACATCCAATCATTTTCCCCATTCCACCATTCAATTTGTTGAAATATTCTTTTCTGCAGACAACTTGAATATATATTATTTCATGCCTATTTCTAGTTAGGAAATACACAACAAAGATCAATATCAATTTGTATATGTTATGCTTTTTAAAACAAAACATGGAACATGTGTAAATTGATGTTCCATAAGTTAAACTTTGGAAGTACATATGAAATCAATTTCCAGAATTCAACTTTTGTTATCAATACAAAGTTGAAATTTACAATATAAAGTTAAGTTTCTGCACAGTTCAAATCTCTGTAAACAAAGATATATGTGACTCCAAGATAGCGGAGTACCGTGTATGGATAGCTGCCCTCATTGCAAGAATAGTTACGAAAACGATTGGCACTTGTTTATAGGTTGCGAAGCTGCCAACCAAGTTTTGGTAAGTTGCTGGCCTGTGGGAATTAATAAGGGACGCTGCTGCTGCTGCTGTTTCTAACTTTGCAGAATGTATTTTTCTGTTATTGTGCAGGGGCTCCAAACAAACATGTCAAAATATCGCGATAATGTTATGGTGTCTATGGCGTCGAAGGAACGATAAAGTGTGGGAAGGTGATATGAAAGAAGTGTGGCTGGCTAGCGCATGGCATGCTGAATCAATGTAAGGCAGTTTGCAACAGCAAATTCCAGAAAAGGAAGACCGTGACAGAAGCTGTACAGCGATGGCAACCTCCAGAGGAAGATTACGTCAAATGTAAAATTTATGCAGCCCTTTTTGGTGATTAACGGTGTTCTGGTGTCGGTATGTGCATTAGGAACTCTCATGGTCATTTCATAAAAGCGCAATCCAAGTGGTATGAGGGTCTTCCAACCCCATTGGAAGCAGAGGCGTTGGGCTTAAGGGATGCTATTTTGTGGCTTGGTGATTTAGGCCTATCAAAAGTGCATATTGAGCTAGATCGTAAACTAGTGGTTGACAACATTGTTGATAGTTCTAAAAATGAGTCTGAATTTGGCAACATTATGGCTACACGAGGAACACTGTTTTTTTTGGGTGGTGTATGTAGAACTATACTACAACAAAATCCAAACTTTAAGATAAGTTTTGTAAGACAAGCAAATTGTGTCGCTCTTAGTCTAGTAAGGGCCTCAAGTTGTATGCTCCTCCAGGGGATCCAATTCATAGTATAGTGTGGCTATAGCCACACTTGTTTTTTCTCAATTTTTTTTTTTTACATGTGAAGGATGACTATTAGAACTAGTGAAGGATATACATTTTTTCAGAGTAATAAGAAGAATAAAATGTTAGAGGAGACTGACGTTTCATTTTGTTACAATTAACAATTGTTAGGGTTACAAATAGATATGCTTTAATAAAATTAGTCAAAATAAAACTACTACTTTGACTGAAATAATACATAATCTTTAATTTCACTGGACAAATTTTGTTGACACTATTGTTTTAGCCACATCGAAAGATTAGTCCTAGATCCGCCCATGTGCTCGTCTATCAGTTCTTTGATTTGATTCCATTTTGTATTACCAATTTACTACTACCATTGTGATGAACGAAAGTATGTTATTTTTGATAAATAAAAAACGGAAGAGGAAGAGATTCTCTAACTTTCAAATGCTTACATTTGGTTATTTTTTTCTCTATCTCTCTAATCTAAATATCTTTCTCATCTAATTAACCTTACTTTCATCACCATTTTTCTACTAAATACACAAGTCACTAAATAGTAAATACTCATGTTTTTTAATTATTTATTATTTTATGAATAGTAATCGAATTTAGTACCCCAAAATTGACAAAAGTTACACACGTTGTGTATAACCACTTATGCTAAACTTCAGCAGTTTTTTGAACTCAAAAGATTTAGAACGTAGAAATAGTACTAGTATTCAAAAGATAACCACGTTCAATTTTTTTTTTCTTTCCGACGTTCAAAAATATTTTCCAAAGCACAGTTTTTGTACATTCTAGAGTTAAATTATTTATAAATAGTCAAGTTTATATAGGGAAAGCAATATAAGTTTGAGAAAATTTTCTTTATTTTGAAGTATACTTCAGGATGGAAATATTTTGGAAAAATTGATATCGAAAACCAAAGAAATATAGTGGTTACAAAATAAAGCCAAAGAAATTATATGAAAAATTGATATAAAATAACAAATAATGTACTCTTTTTGAAAAACCAAAGAAATATAGTGGTGAAATCTATCAAAGCACAAGGTGTATGTGTTTGGGTATGTTACCTTAATTGATTTGATCTAAAAACAATACAGAGATGGAGATTTTAGGTTTAAATTTAGGGAAAGGAAAAATATTAATCCTACAATTAACTACTAACATTTGCCATTAAAAAAATAATAGGATGTGTCCACAGTTAATATAATTCAAAATTGAATTTTTTAACATTTGTTTTGAGCCATCACCATGACATCAATTTAATATATTCTATGATATTGCCATGACAAACTCTTTTTAACGAGATATATTGATATTTTGAGCTTTTTAAATAGCTAACACACAAGTTATCCAAACTGCTCATAACATTTCACGAAACACTTTACAATTCATTGACCTTTAAAAATCCGAGCGTGTTCCAACACTCTATTTAACATGACACAACTAATATCTAACGTAGTCAACACTAAATTTCAACATCAACGGACAATGAACATTCGATAAATAAGTGTTGAGATGTTTTAAGGGAATCAAATTAAAACTACTAACATAATGTAAATCCAAATATTTTGATCAACGGTGTGCAAGATTATCCTTTTTATGCCGAACAAATTGATTGATTACTCATAAAAAATGATTGCAATATGTAGGAAGATTGTGTAACTTGTCCAATTTGAGTTAAGAGTTGAATGAATTGGATGTTTCAAACATTAGACAAAGAGAAAATACTAAGGTCACAACAAATTAAAAATATTTTCCTATAAAAAAATGTCAGAGTGAAACTAAACTTATATCTTTAAAAGGAGAAACTCCTAGAAAAAATATTGTTAGAAGGAGAAACTTCTACCAAAAATGATCAACTAGATTTTTCTACAAAAATTAGTAATTGATTAAGTTTTTAGTGTAAATCATATAAAATTCGTCGTACAATTAGAAAGACTAATATTTTTATTCGAATATTATCTCTATAAATGATAAATCTCTCCCTCAAGATTTTTAAAACTGTTGCATTTCCACTTCCATTGAAAGAGATAATTTAAAATCTACTATGGAAGTACTTTTGGGTAGTCTATGAATACTTCCTAAAAGAAAATTCAACGTAAAAATAAAGGCTTAATTGCACTTTTCACCCCTATCTTTTGCCAATTGTGCGATTTTGCACCCCATGTTTTTAAATGAGCGATTTTGCACCCCATCATTTTCCCCCTTTCTGATTTGAAGGCCCCTCATGTGTTTTAGTGATGATGTGTCTGATTTTGATGACGTGTCTTCATTTAATGTTT
>Ga0315914_1006877_pt1 | contig 15946 bp, 9 predicted proteins | sample MpolenodulesMG_FD_203920 | JGI IMG/M metagenome (GOLD analysis project Ga0315914, IMG submission 203920) | Medicago polymorpha root nodule microbial communities from Los Angeles, California, United States - elongated nodules | ecosystem: Host-associated > Plants > Roots > Nodule | place: USA... | reverse complement strand
GGCTATGTAGAAAAACACTAAAAAATGATCTAATTACCTTCAATGAGTTGAAATGTGATGAAATAAATAATGGGGTCAATGAAAAATTGCTTCTAATGAATTAAGAACTATGCTAGTGTTGGATAGTGAGGTGAATAACAAACAAGGTAGAATCTGAGTGGTGTTTTTGTTCAATAAGTTTGAGGAAATGATGATTGATGAATATTGGTTTGACAAGGTAGAAGCTCCAGTTTCATATGATTTGTGTATCAATCTCAAAGAAGGGTTGAATCAATTGGCTTGACAAGGTAGAAGTTGCAGTTTCATATGCTCCACGGTAGTTAACTACGTTGGAGTTTTTTTTTTATGTCTTTTTCTTTTAAGCTGTATTGGTAATTAACTACCTCCGGGGGTAAAAACGTCATTTTCATGTGTACGTTTTTGATCGTTGGATAGAGAAGCTCTACAATTTGTTATGGTACAACGACAACATGAAATCCTTTTTCTTAATTTCATTTCCAATTATCTTATTCTCTCTACTCTACTCAGCATCTCTCTTTCTCACACAATAACTCAAGATTGCAGTAGAACAGGCGCGTTCGAATGGCTGATGACGATGAGATGAAGACTGGGGAATGCACAATCACCGATCTTTCGTGTATTCACACAGCCACTGTCCGAAACCACGCCGTTTTTTCTCAACCACTGTCTGAAACCACCGTCAAGAACGAACAGCCTCTTCCTCCGACCGGCGACGAAGCACCTGTTTTGCCGGTAGAAGTCATCTTCGATATCCTTCTGAGGCTTCCTGTGAGATCCCTTCTCCAATTAAAGCGCGTTTGCAAAACATGGAAAACCCTAATCTCTAGTTCACAATTCGCAAAGAGCCACCTTCTCACCTCAACAGCGTATCCAAAATTGTTCTCCGGAGACGACCGTGAACTCGTAGCTTATCCTGTGAAGCCATTGTTGGAAAATCCATCAACCCTTGTTCAACCCGTTACCATAGGCATGACGCACAGATACAGTATTCTAGGTTCGTGCAATGGGTTACTTTGTTTGTTTGATGCTTGTCAATCTAATTTCAGATTGTGGAATCCTTTTATCAACTTCAAATCCAATACATTTCCAATTGTTGCTTCTTTTCATAACAAGATTATTACATATCATGGTTTTGGCTATGATCAAGTCAATGACAAGTACAAGTTGCTAGTTTTTGTCCACAATCGGGATGATTTTAGTGAAAAAATAACAAGAATTTATACCTTTGGTGAAAATTCTTGGACAACACTTCCAAATTTCCCGTCTTATCCTGGTTCGTGGTTAGGGAAGTTTGTGAGTGGCACTTTGAATTGGATAGTTGGTAAAGATGGTGTTAATTCCAATCAACGGGTGATTCTTTCGGTTGATCTTGAGAAAGAGACTTATGGGGAAGTGTTGCTTCCCCAACATGATGATTACGGTGTTTGCAATCCTATGATGCATGTTTTGAGTAACTGTCTTTGTGTGTGTTCTGATAATCACGCGGAAACTCATTTGGCTGTGTGGATAATGAAAGAGTATGGAGTTGCTGAGTCATGGACTATATTGACAATCATCCCTCATGAGAAGTTAATCTGGGATTGTCCAACACAGCCTATTGTTGAGCCCTTGTTTGTTTCAAAAGACGGTGTTCTTCTACTGAGAACCATGCGTTCCAAACTTGTCCTGTGTAACTTAAATAATGGAGGGGTTGATTATCCTAGGATTTCAGGCATACTTGAGACTGGGAGCGGGTTGCATATATACTATGAGAGTCTGGTATCACCATTTTAGGCATACTTGGGCGGGAGATGCATATTTACCATGAGAGGTGCTATCACTGCAATGATAAATCACATTTCTGGAGTCTTCCAAGTTCTAAATGCATGACTTCTGATAAAAGTAACTATATCTTTTGCTTCAGATCTTTTTTGGTCTTAACATTAGTAACATGGAATATGTAGCGTGAGTTGTTTTGGTGTAGTCTCATCTTTGCTATCTCTTATATTGTTATCTATCAGTAATATTGTTGGTTGAATTATAGTCACTAATTTGTAGTATTAAATTAATGTTTGTTGTGATCTGCTTTTTATTTTATTCAGGAAGTATTATTATGTATGGTGTGAGAGACTTGAATGGTATTACTAGTTATGCTTTACTTGCAAAAACAGAGGATTCACAATTTGCAAGAGTAATTTGTTTGTTAGAAAAATTGAGCAGTCTTTTCGTTATGCCGCTCACCAGTAATCACAATGACAAAGGATGATTGGTTTGACAAAAGTCTTACATAGTTCTTTTTTTTTTTATTAGGTTGATATTATTTATTGGATCAATGGTATTTAGAATTAGATAAATAGTGGTATTTGGTATCTTACCCTAGGATAAGGTTTTATTGGTCTCAAATTGAATATGACTATACGAGCTCCCAGACAATGCTCATTGAAATTCTGGAAGAAATATCTACTATGATTAAAGCAATTTGCAACAATGTAGCTAAGTTATTAATGAGATACTAGGTGGTAGATTTGCTTTGATCCTGCCTGCAACTGAAGAACAAATTAGTTGTAGTGTTGGCTGCTGCTTTTTTCATAATAAACTGTTGCATAGTTACTTGCTGGTAGTAGGTTGTGGAAATTTGGTACTAAAAGAGTTGAGATGGTTTTTGTTGATTTAGTATTGACAAGCTAAAAAGTTGTTAACACACCAAACTTGGTTTTAGATTTTTGTTGCTGTCAACATTATTTGTAGCTCATCTTGTGCAATGCTTGTGCTCTAGTGTAACTTTTTTCTCCTATTAATATTTGATTTGGCTTATTGAAAAATTACTCAGGCCCCGTTTGGTTTGAGCTTATGAAAAATAGCTTATGTAAATAAATAAGCTTTTATTTTAATTTATAAACTCTCACTAACGAAAATTGTATCTTCATAAACGGGTTTTTCATAAACTACCTTAAAAACTTATAAATAATACATAAAAACTTATTTATTTGCATAAATTGTTTTATATAAGCTCTAAAATAAGTTAATCCAAACGGGCCCTAAATATGTTACTCAATTTTACTTAATTTGGCAATAACCAAAAGTATTTAGGCGGACGTTCAAAAATTATGTTAAATTGTATCCTATCAAGTATTCTAACCTAACAGCATAATTACAAATTGTTGTTAAAAAACATAATTAGAAAAGAAAAATAAGTTATATAAATTACTAGAATTTATACACGCCCAAAATGAAAAAGAATGAAATGATAAGAGGAAACATCATGTGTACCTTTTTACTATATATATTCATATTATTATTTTATTGGTTAGGAAGGAAGGGGGCACAATTGCAAATTATTGCACATATCTATCGAAAATTTATGATACTGCATACCTTTTTCAACAAGTGCCCATCTCCGCACGGTTCAAAATTTGCCCTTAAAAGCTTTAAGCCTGGGACCTATGATTCTTCACCAACGGTAACAAACGTTTAAAAAAAAAACTGAAATTTGAAACAATGGGCCCCACTTTGGTAAAATGGGCCCTCTTTTTTATTACATCAATCAATCTAGAAAAATTGCTTTTCTGACATTGATAACTTCACGATGACACAAGAAAATTACCCAAAAGCCTCCAGCGGTAGTTAACTACCATTGGGCTGACCGGCATCAGTTAACTGCCGTTGGTGTCAGCGGTAGTTAACTGCCGTTGCGTTCTGTTATAAGAACAGATAGACATAGGAGTTTCCAAAACTCAATTGTTGCGTTTTTTGCTTCCATAGGTGCGAATTTCACAAAGCATGAGCCATTGCAAAGCCAATTTCAAGCACAACATCAAGTAAATTTTTTGAATCCTATTGCATTGCTATTCTGTGATTGATTTGTTAGTTTTTTTTTTGTTAAATTGCGATTATAGAGGTTTTATTGATTTTATGATGTTGTGATAGTTTAGGTTGTTAGAATTGATAGGTTTAGGTTTTGATTTTATGATAATTTAGGTTTAGGTTAGAATTGTTGTATAATCGTTACAATTATTTTTGGTTTGTTATGAACTTTTGTTGTTATGAATTTGTGATAGACTTGTTACGATTAGTTATTGTATAACTTTTAGGATTAGTTTAATTATTGATGAATTATTGTAGAATCGTTACAATTAGTTTAGGTTTTGATCGTTAATTTATTTATGTAGATATGTCTCAGAATCACGGAAACGTTGAGTTGAACAAAAAGGAGGGTGATGACAAGAAGAAAGAGAAGTCACCTATGACTTGGCACGGAATCACATGTGATGGTTCCGTAAAAAAGAAGGATTTGAAGGTGCCTGGTGTACAATCAGTCGAGGTTGAGAAGGAGCGGGAGGACATGCTATTTTGGTCCTCAACCAAAAGCAGGTGCCCCAGGGACTGTAGCGGGCAACCAGATTGACTTGTGTTACGTGGAAGATGAATGAATGTAATGGCTTCTAATGCTTAATTGTGTTTGGATCTTTTTTTATGTTTTTTTTTATATGTCGCGCACATTTTGCTACATTTTGCTTGACATTATGGTATTTTGAATAAAAATCGCGTTTTGAATAATTTCGATTAAAAATTGCGTATTCGAATAAAAAATGATTAAATCTAACGTGAATTTGAATAAAAATTACGCATTCTAATAAAGACTGATTAAATCTTATACGAAGGAATTCGATATCATAACTTATATAGCTGATTCTCAATAATACATGTTCCTAACTTATATAGACGAGTCATTACATTTCATTCGGGAATGTAGCTTCCAACTACAACAATTGTCTTACCCCTGAATGGGGTAAATTCAAACTTGCTAAGCAGTAGGACTCCGGCATTCGTCCGACATTTCTACTGTTCCATTCAAAAGATTAAATTCTTGTTAAGCTTGGTTTAAATGACGGTATTCAAGTGTCAAAAGAATGAGGTCCATTCCATGACACTTCAATATCTTCATTTAAACCAGTCTAACAAGAATTTAATCTTTTGAACGGAACAGTAGAAATGCTGGTCGAATGTTGGAGTTCTGCCGTTTAACAAGTTTGAATTACCCCATTCAAAGGAAGACAATTGTTGTAGTTGGAAGGTGCATTTCCCTACCTAATCACGATCTTCTGGCGGAATCAGACTCTTGATAATATCTTCAGTTGATCTCAGCAACGTTACCCGCATATTCATCCACTGGAACATGCTGTGCTCCCAAAACATGTTCTTCACGTTTTCGTCGTTTGTTAATTCCACCCAAGTGAATGATATTCTTCCCTCGTCGAGCATTGGACGTTTATACCGAACGTATTCCACCCTTCTTGTGTCTTTGGGGTTGACTCCTTGGTTGAATTCATTCAGTTGATCTTTGAGACCTCTTAACGTTACACCAAGACACCGAACCTTCAACCTCTGAGGTTCTCCGCCGTTGAATTGAGCATGAACTTCAATCCACCCGGCCATTGTTTCAAATCTACACAGTTAAAAATTAAAAATAATCAATGAAAAACTCATTCAAACACTTGTAGTGAAGATTTTACATAAACCCTAAAAATCTTAAATAAACCCTAATTTTTTTATAAAATTCGAAAAAAATATAAATTTAAGCAATATAACTTCATTATAACAAGTATTCATAATATTTGTTAATAACATTTCAGATCTACAACATAACTATATTAAAAATAAAAAAATCAAACCCTAAAAAATTTATAAAATTCAAAAAAAATATAAATTTAAGCAATATAACTCCATTATAACAAGTATTCATAATATTTGTTAATAGTATTTTAGATCTACAACATAACAATATTAAAAATAAAAATTCAAAATTTAAAAATTATACTACAACTAAAATTATAAGCATATAAACATATATACTAACTAAATTTATCACAATAGCATAAGTGATAACTTGTGATTTAGTGAAAAAAAATGTGGATGATTTGGTAGAGTTTTTTTTGAGAAGGAGTGAAAATTTTGAATTTTTAGAGAGAGATGGTGTTGATAGAGTGATTAGAAGCTGGGTTCTGTCTTGAATATGTTACGAACGCAACGGCAGTTAACTACCGCTGACACCAGCGACAGTTATCTGCTGCTGGTTAGTCCAACGATAGCTACCTACCACCGGGGCTTTTGGGCAATTTTCTCAATCTAGGACGCTCTCACCTAATTCATGAACTGTACAAATCCTTGGACAATCAAATTTCTTCAATCATTCAATTCAATTTTTTTATTCAACTACTTATATGATAAATATGTAGATAAAACCTATATAGTGTATATGACAAATCATATCTTGCTATTGATGTTATTTTGCATGTATTAATTATGCAAATACCTCACTAACATCAATTTCAAATTTGTCTGCCGTGTGAAGGAAAGCAATCAACTAGACTTACTTCATTTTGTAATATTATTATTATTATTATTATTATTATTATTATTGTCTATTATTCCTATTATATATATGTGAGGAAGCTGACACATATGTGCTTATCCTCTTTTGTCGTCCTTATCGTTTACCTCAGAATTTTCTGGAATTATCCAACAATTATGAGCAATCCTTGTCATTTAGAAGATTCACAATTCACACAAATGACTAGTAATGGGGATTGAATATGCACTTTCTTAAGGGAACTTTCCATAAGCAAAGAGGTCGGCACTAACATTTGTGGGGACAATAGCTTAGCCTTTACATTGAGAAAAGTGGGCCTAATCCATCCATCCTATAATTCTACTAATTTGGCACCTAACTATACCGTTATTAGCCGCAGACTAATGTACATGCACCGCTACGCGTAACAAAACCAATATCATTAAAATAAGTGATGGGTATTTACCCATAAATCAATCATTTAGTGTGAATTCAGATTAACTGATATGATATGATATGTTAGAGCATGAGTTCAAATCTACAATATTTATATGGTCCACATTAATACGTGTGAATTTACCGTTATATTATTTGACAAAATAAAAATGCCATTAAAGCAATCAACTTTAATATTAATTATCACTCTATCGTTCTTTCACAAAAAAAATTACGTTAGTTTCTTTTAAGCCATCGGTGTTAATAATTAGTTGTCTCGAATTTATATTCGGGATCACTAATACCATTAACTCTTAACTCAAATTATTTGAGCTACACAACCCTTTTTTACTCTAGTTGATTTCTTAATATCAATGTAATAGTTGATAGAGTAAAGATATAAATGAAAAATAGTTCCTCTAAAATTTTTTAATAGTTTTTTATTAATAGAAATTAAACTTAGTATTTCAAGATCCACGACATTCACACACTTCGCACCAACCACCTGCCCTAATTTGTGGTGGCAAAAAAAAGTAGTAGTTAATGTAATTAACTTGAAATTTGAATATGACAGAAATAAAATATATATTTTTTTTAGGAAAAAACTCACAATTAGAAAGGAACGATAGTGCAATTTATAAAGATAGTATAAGCAAATAGGTAATATGTATTGCAATGTACAATGCCCAAAAAATCGTTGGTGGTGGTTTTTTGATAGTGATGTTTGGTCCGTTAAATGGTGTCATTGTTGAGTTTGGTTTAAGCTAAGTATGTTGTTGCACAACTTAAAAATACCCGCCAATAATTAAATTGGATAAAAGAGGGTGCAAAGCAATTATCCATTCATAATTTGTAAGTTTATTTCTTATAAGAAGGAGTGCTAGCTAGAAAGGTGTCGTTAGTTGTTGCAAGTTGATGTAGTGATGTCTTAGCTTCAAAGTTTCATGCGTTTTATATGGATATTGTTTCTATCCGATTGAGGTCATGTAACACACATACATCGTTTTCGATATTGCTTTTCTGATAAGATCACCTATAAAGGCAATAGTAAATTTCTCAAACACTTAATTAGCACCATATGTAGGAAGTTATGAAATGAAATATCTAGAGTGAGAATATAAATAAGCAAATGAAATTGAGTGAGAAGATGAAGAAAAAAGTGTGACAAACTTAAAGATTGATGAGCCAATTAAGAATCACTACACTGGTAAAAAAAACATTGAGAAGATTCAAATAATTCTAAGACAAAAATTAAAGAGGAGATCTAATTCACTCAACGTTCTCATCAAGAGAAATTTTTTATGTCATTTTAAACTTACACGAATATTTTGATAATATTTAAAAAATGATAATCTTAAAAGTTATAAGAATATTTTAAAAATGGGATAGAGCTAGTTCTCTAGGTTCATATTTGACTTACAGTGGCACCACTTAATTAAAATGACTATGACTGCTAAAGCTCAAATTACTCTAAAATCTTCTCTTAAATTTTTTCTTACTCGTTCTAATTATCTCATTCTAGGTTCTCATAAATCTACTTGGGATAGTGGTGCAGCATCACCACCATGCAGTAAAAACTCATAACTATAGATTCATTTTGAACGCACCGTTAATGCACACCATACATTTTTCACCGCTATAATATAAACTCATGCTTAATAATCTACTCTTATAGGAGGCCAAATGGGGCATGAGACAAGAAAAGAGTGAATCATCAACTTCATCTTTGAATTTGCAAACATCAGCCAAAATCGTCTTTAAATTTGGTGAAATATCAATTTCATCCTTGAATTTCTCTCACGTCCATCAAAATGGTCCCTCCGTCCAAAAGGTCCGTTAGTGATGCTGAGCTGGCTCCCTGCATGTTGTGTTGTCCTGTACACGTGTCAAAAAGGAAGCCACGTGTACAAGGACTAAATTGATGGAAACGCAAAAAATTCATTTTTCACTTTTCAAATGCAATTTTTTATGCTTTTTCATTTTTACCCCTGTTTTATCCTTACCTTCCACCCTCATATTTCAGTCATACCCATCAAAACAGTCCCTGACCTTTCTCCTTCCCACTAAAACCTTCATCACCTTCTCCTCTCCAAAATCATCATCATCGCCGACGATCAACAATGGGTTTTTGAAGAACGAAACGGTCTTTGGTTAAGGTAAGTCTCACGTCCATCTCACCTTCTCCTCCTATTCATTTTCACCATTTTTTTGGCTGTTTTTTTATTTTAGTTTTTAGTTTTCAAAGATCAAGTTGTGTTTTCTACGTTTTGTATTTTGTTCTGCCAAGCTTGCCTTTCAAGGACCAAACTGATAGTTAGTTATATAATTCAAGGACTGATTTGATGTTTTTTTTAACATAACCTAGGGATCGATTTGATGGACAACCATAAAATTTAAGGACTAATTTGATGTAAATATTTTGACAGAAAGGTTACATGAAGATTCATCTTCAACCTCTTTTCATTACAACATTACACACGTCTAGTACAATTCTGAAGCATGTTCACAAACTCAAACAAGCAAACCATGACTATCAAAATCAACCTCAATTCCTAAAGTACCAACTTTGTCCATCAACCTCACCCTCCAAACAATTTCATTCCCACTTTCCTTTGACTTGAACACGAAGATCAATTTTCTAAACAATTTTTTCCCATACACCTACCCCCATAATTTCGTATTCAATTACAACAGTTTTGTTTGAAGGAATTTTGGGGATTTTTTGATTTCGAATTCAATCAAAAAATTAGGGTTTGAGGTTATTTCAATTGGGGAAGAACGTTACCACTAATTATTGGAAGAATTTTTTGGGAATTTTGGAGTGTGAATTAAAGATTGTAAAATTAGGGTTCCAATTTTATACATTTGGGGAAGAAATAGTCGTTGGGGAAGATGACATTCTTACATTTTCTGCAAATCAGCCAAACTAGTCATTGAAAATGTTGGTTACAATCGGCCATATTAGTCCCTACTTGTGTGACGTCTGACATGGCAGTCCATGTGAGAGGTTAACGGCCACGCCAGCTCCGTTAACACCCCAGTTAATTGAAAGGACGAAATTGATTGACATTTCACAAATTTAGGGACAAAATTGATATTTCGCAAAATTTGGGGACGATTTTGGCTGATGCTTACAAATTCAGGAATGAAATCGATAATTCACTCGACAAGAAAATTGCTCTTAGGTTTTACTATTTCCTTTCGGATCCCGAAGTGACCATTTATTGTCGTTTCGGATCCAAAGTCCAAACCTGAGTATACAGGGGAAAGAAAAAAAATCTACAGAAGTTAAGTGTTGTAGGAGCTTCAACTATTTTTTTGTCATGCTTAGTGCTTACGTAGATGTGGCATGGAATGTGTAACTCTTTTCATGCTACAAGTATTATATATAGAAGGGCTAGTTTGTTCTTTTGTTTTATGCTCCTAAGATGACCACAACAATCTTATCTTAATATCAGTGGTATTTGTTGAAATTATTAACGAGAATAATGGTTAATTTTGCTTGAATGCAACGTAGACGGTGCAAGTTCAAATCCCCACAAGGACTTACTTTTTTTCCATAAATTATCAAAAATACAATAGAAATATAAAAAAATAAGAAGGAGGCAGTGTCGAACCTACGACCTCTAGAACATCTGCTAAACGCCTTTTCACTGAAATAGACAAAAATTATTCATTTAACATGGCTAATAGGGTATATATAGAAATCTTAGGGGGTGTCACGGCTCCCATGGGTTCCAAGAAAGATCTGCCACTACTGGATATATTGAATCTTGTTACTAAAAGTAATAACGTGTGATCAATAGAGTGAATATAGTGGAAGATGATAGACTCTTAAAATGTTGAATCAAAGCGACAAAAAAAGTTGAGACTCTGAAGGTACTTAAATGTCGTATGATTGTTTTTTTGTTTCTGTATACACATTTTTGGATCTGGAACGGTAGTTAACTACCACAGACCACCGAACAACAATTAAATGCTACTTGGGGTAAGGTATCATTTTGGGATGCATGAGAGTAAATAGTGAAGTCTAAAGAACAATTTTCGTTAATATTCAAGTTCAATAGGCCCATTTCTATATGGGCTTTTGCGTGCAACTTCAATTCTTCAATCTAATTACAAAGAGAAGAAATTTATTAGGTGTACCCCACCCCACATATAACACACATATACCACATGTTTTTAGAAATTCTCAAACTATTTTTTCTTACCGTAAATAAGTGTTTTTTTTGTTTTGTCAGCCAATGGTTAGACTCAAACATTATAAGTGCGGAGAAATAAAAAAATGAAACATTGGAATCTCGACCCCTCAACTTGTTCTGACCTCAAGTTCACCATATTTTATTTGTTGAGGTATTGTCTATTTTAGATTTGGTGTGACTTGTGAGTGTCACAATTTTGTCATTTGTAAAAAACATTGTCTTGTTGGAGAGTGGATTGGATGAATTCTTATGTGTTCCTCTATGGAATGCAAAATTCACGATACCTAACTCCTGGCCTAATCATTGACTATTGAGATTGGAGTGATTTCTCCAATAGAGCAAAAAGCCATTGCCACACTACTACCGTAAAGCACATGGAACAAATCAAAACGAGCCATCTAAATTGTAGTAGCCACAATTCGGTATTCGTTATTACTGCCAATTCTCAGTGGAAACAACGAGAAGTCTCAATCACATTCTCTCTCACCCCACCACCACACACTCATTCATTTAATTATAATTTCAGGTGTAGAATTAAGAAGCTAGAAAAACAAGATCGTGGCCAAATTCCACTTCAATATTCCCTTCTTTACGTTTGACTCTTAACAATTCATTTATTTATTATTTCCCGTAAAATCATATAAATACGCACACAACACTCTCATAGTCCATAACAACCGCAACACATAAACATAAACATAAACAAGCATCTTCTTCATCACCTCAATGGGTAACACAAGTTCTTGCATCCCTACTAATTGTGCTAGTTTTGATATTTTTAATGAGAAAGTAATAAAGAGTAAGAAGAAAACGGCAACGTTGTTGGACACTAATCGGACATGTCATAATTCCGGTGGAGGAGCTTCTTAAAACGCGACGGATCACGGCCTTGCGTGCCGATGAGGAGCTTGTAGCTGGGAAATTTTATTTGCTGGTGCCGGTGAGCAGGATCAATTGTAAGGCTTCGGAGTTTGAGATTGCGATTGCTGAGAGAGGAAGCAGAAAAAGGAAGGGAAATAAAACCGCGAAAGTTTCACCGTCGTTGGATTCCAATTAGGGATAAGAGCTACAAATTTTGGTACTTCAAATGAGCATATACATACACACATACTTTGTTTGAAAGAGAAATTGAGAATTTAACAAAACAAAAAAAATGAACATTGTTAAAAGTTTAGAGTATAGATAGGATAGGATGAGGAATTCAGTGTAACACCAAGCTTGAAACTATTAATTTGTTGTGCTTTAACTTCAATAAAATAATCCTAAACTCTTGCATCTAACCAAGCAGTACAATTTAAGCCACATGGCTCATAAGTAAGTCATCTCTACCTCAAAATCAACTCAAGTTCGCAACAGAAAACTAGCAAGCAATACATCCAATTTGATTAACCAATGGCTCCATCCACATCATAATCAGCTGCCAGTCTGCCACAGCTAGTCCAACATAAACAAAAATGTATCTTTCTGTCATGTCATTATGAGACAAACATGCAGGAAACTTTCTCCGATTACCATCTAAGGCATTTCTGGATTACTTATTTGTTCTTTTATTATGTGCAAGTGCTGACAACAACAGGTTAGTGCAGATCAAAATGGAGAGAGTAATTGGGAGTGGATATGCTAAGGATGTGATATGTTATGCAGTTCAGAAATTTGAGGTTGATACTTTAGTTATGCATAAAAAAGTAACAATCGTGTAATCAAATGAAAAGGTGCCAAATATCCCTCCAGAGTCCAAACAGACAGTTAGAAACTAGGTCGGTATAGAAAGACAAGAGAGAAAAACAACAAACAAAAAAGGAGAGAAAATGAGGCCTATAGGCTTGCCCACCCATTTCATTTATTGCATATATTTTTAAGGCTTAAATATGTGTCTAGTCCCTGCAAATAGGGCTCGTTTGAATTTTCGTCCCTATACTTACTAATCCTTCCAAAACCTCCCTGCAATTCCTAATCATTTGACTTATGGGAACTCATAATTATGGATTCTTTAAGAGGTACCTCAACAAATACTTTAGACTTCACCTTCAATTTCTTAAAATAAGGATATAATAACTAATGTGATAAAGAAATGACCTCCATTTTGGTAAATTGCAGGGCTCTTGTTGGAAGTGTAAGTGATTATTGTTCTAAGTATGCAAAGTGTCCTGTTGTTATTGTGAAGCATCCATAAGAGAAATTGTTATCCTTTCTGTTTTTTTTAGTACTTTCTTTGTAGCTGGCAGTGGCTTCTCAGGAAGCACAGTTTTTTCATCTGCTTGGGAAGTATTGAATCTTATAAGGGAAATTGTTTTGTTTTATGTTATATATGAAATATGAAGTCGCTGCTCTTAATTAATTTATGCAGTAACCACCACAAACTGGAAAGTAGAAACTACTAAGCTGCATCTACAACCATCTTGTAATAAAATGAAAACGTGTCAAGCATCCCCCCAAACAGTTATGAACTTAGTACTTAGTAGGATGTTATAGAGAGGCAAGGGAGAAAATTGATCAAACAAAAAAAGGAGAGAAAAAGAGGCTTATAGAACCTTTACATTTATTGCATATATTTTTAAGTGATACTAGTAATAATCCCAAATCTGTTATTTACCATTCAGCATGCTACATTTTTTTAAGACTAAAAACAACTAACTACTAATACGTTACTGCCACCTACCGAGACCATCTTTTTTTATACAACAGACCATATTTGTTTTATTTTGCTATTTCTAATTCTAAGGGATCATCAAATTATTATGCCTCATGGCACCAGCTTCTCCACACGGCTTTATGATTACCTCAACTCAATATATACTACAGTATTTAAGAAATTTGTAATGCAAACAATGATAGGTGTCACAAGTCACTATTTGGCATTGTAAACACGTAAATAAACCAAGAGGAAGATATTTCATCAACTTTGATAAGTAGCTGCTAAACCTATGATAAAGGAGGGTTTCTATAGTATTTTTATTTTAGCTTAATTTTAATAATTTTCTGCTTTTGTTTTGGTTTGTTATTTTCGGCACGTTAGAGTTTTGTTATTTTCCTATTTAAACTTAACAGTTGTAGCTTAAAAGAAACTTTTATTCATTCAATAATATTTTAGAGAGTTTTCTCAATTTCTAGAGGATTCTGGAACCTGTTTTCACAAGTTTGTCGCTTGCAAACTTGTTTCTTCTCAATCTAGGTTTAGTGCTTACTAGCCTACGCTTCTGATTCCGTCAATTGATATCAGAGCAGATTTCTCATGATCTTTACCTAACGTGATCAGCCAGGGGAGATCAATCGATGACGAAAATCGCGGCTTTAACTGTGGCCATCAAAGCCCTGTCATATCAGATGGCGGCGTTGGCAGCTAAGGTTGACAACAACAACAACAATCCGAACAGGGGAGGGTGACCAATTCTGGTTACTAGGGTTCGTAATAACAACCATACTACTGATGCATACAGAAAATCAGAAAATACTCGTGAATCTGATTTGGAATACTATGAGCGTAGATGTTACAAAAAACTGAAGGATGATTACTACAAGTTTAAAATCTCTGATTCTATATATCATTGTCTGTTTTGTTACAACAAAATTATTCCTTGACCGACCTTTTGAGACATGCTTCCAGAATGGCAGGTAACTCGCGTAAGACGATTAAAGATATTGCTAAACCTTATATTTTGATAATGTATATTCAAAGGTATCTTAATGTTAAAGTCGATAAAAATAAGCCACATGATGTTAATATTGCCAGGGATAAGCCACCTGGTGTCAGTATTGCTAGCGGTAAGTCAGTTAATTTGAGTGTCGATAATCAGAAGTCGCTTGGTATGCATGTAACTAAGGGTCAGTTACCTAACGTGAATGTTGTAGAAAGTTTCGTTGGCACAATGGAAGAATACATTAAAGAACCAGTCAAAGGACATGTTGTCACCGATGAATATGTACATGTGAAGGATTTAATTGTGACAACAGTTCCTTCTTCAATGAATTTCAATGGCAAAACCACAGATAGATGATGCAGATACAAAGAATAGTATTAACGCATCAAAACCATTCAATAATCCAAAATTTTCTTTTGAATGCAATGCTTACATTAATCTGAAACGTGCAGAACGAGCAAGAACTATAACTAAAATTCTAACAATGGTTGACAATCTTATAAGCAAAACACTAGCATGGGAAGATGAAAAGAAGACTTGTTTTGTATATGATGGGGTACGTTTGGTGGAATTATTGGATAATTATAAACTGACCAAACCAACAGAGGTGAGAATGATATTACCATGGGACTGCCATTTACATCTCAACATGGTGGTTAGATACTTTTTGGACCTAATGATGAGAATTTATACTTCATGATGGAAGATGGAGGAGGTTTAGGTGATCAATACAATTTTTCCCAAAACAAGAAGTCATTATTTGGAAAGGTTATGAGGCTTGATGCAAGCCATTTGACTTATATGAAGAAGCATTTGGAGAAAGAATGCATTATTGCAACGGGTAGAGGCAATTGCTATATTATTCAAACCAAACTTTCTTTGTATTTCACTCCACGGGATCCAAGTGGGTGTTCTCTTGTTCATTGGAAGAGTCAACATGCATGAAAGCTCTTTTATCATAATAAGAACTCGGGGTCAAGTTCTTCGGAGGTGGAGGAGACTGATATAGGAGAGTTTCCATGGTATTTTCTAGGCTTAATTGCAGTTTTAGCCCCCTAACTTTCCTAAAGTTGCGATTTTGGCCCTCTAAGAAAAAAAAACTACAAAACAGCCCCTTAAGTTTTGCAACTGTAGCAGTTTTGGCCCCCCAAGGCAAAAAATAAAAAAAAAATAACACGTGGCAACTCACTTAGGGTGCCACGTCAGCATCGACCGAGTCAATATCAGTCTTGGGGGCCAAAACTGCTACAATTACAAAACTTAAGGGGCTGTTTTGTAGTTTTTTTTCTTAGGGGGCCAAAATTGCAACTTTGGGAAAGTTA
>Ga0315914_1006874_pt1 | contig 15953 bp, 8 predicted proteins | sample MpolenodulesMG_FD_203920 | JGI IMG/M metagenome (GOLD analysis project Ga0315914, IMG submission 203920) | Medicago polymorpha root nodule microbial communities from Los Angeles, California, United States - elongated nodules | ecosystem: Host-associated > Plants > Roots > Nodule | place: USA... | reverse complement strand
GGGTTTGTGTCCAAGTAAGTGTACCTCCCTTACCAAAAGACATGTCGCTCAACCACTCCAAAGCATCATATAAACTCAAATCTTTCCCCACCGGTGCTAGACACATTGAAGAAATAGAAATCACTTCATTAATATGAAGCGGTTTTTTTTTTTTTATTTTTAGGAAAGAAACCACAATTAATATGAAGTGGTTTCTTCCCTAAAAAAAAAAAAAACCCACTTTATATTAATTGAGTTAAAACTTGTAGATAAGTTCATACTCATGTTTTTTTTTTTTTTTTATAGAAAACTTCATACTCATGTTATTATCAGTAAACATAACACTCAAATGCTATTATATATTTGATAGTTAGATCACCGAAACTAAAAACTGTCGAAAAGTATATGGTTATGACAACGTACCTTAAATATTCACATTTTATAAAATAGCTAAGACTGAACATATGTATCATGTATGGTATTAAACATATTCAATATGCAACAAAATTTAATTTAAGCCCAGCTGATGAAAAAGTTCAAACGTACTGTTAACAATCTTATCTTAATAATAATAATACTATGTTCTTTAAAAAAACAAAATCATAATAATAATACGTGTTACGCCTTAAAAAAAAAAGAATAATAATATGTGTTACGTATTATAAATAATTACATGAATAATTTTTTTTCATAAAAAGAAATTATGGATCATTTTACTGACTTTAACTTATTCCTCTCCTCTTAAATAGTGTCTAAAATCAAATATTTTACACAATACAAGAATAAAAAAAATAATGTATTTGTGTAGGACTAAAGAAATATATAAATTTACAACAATAAAAGCAAAAAAGGGTATATTTGCAGATATAAGAAACTAATTAAGAAATTTATCATTTATTGAAAATTCTTTTGAAAAATAAACAATTATTTTAATATGTATATTTCTTGACGGTCTTTAATAGTTTAACCCTTTCATTTATAATTTTTCTAAAAAAAAACCTTTTCATTTATGAACTTAACATTCAAATTAATTGAATTTTGACTAAAAAAATCAATTTGATTGCTATTTACATATAAGGGTATTTATGTTTTTTGCTAGAAAATTAATGAAATTAGAATCTTTGTCACCCAATTGGCTCTAAAATGTATCTCCAAAAGTTTATATCCTTTAAACTGTTTTTATACTAATATATGCTCGAATGTTTTCTTTGGGTCTTAACTCTTAACCCTTCGGAGGATGATATTTTGGTTATTAAAAGTTCGATTGTGAGTTAAATAAAATCTAACTAATGATTATTTCAATCAAGATTCGAATTTTTAATTTTCTCAATTGATTTGTTCTTATCCAAAGTTAACTAATATACATTTGTAAAAAAAAAATTGTCCAGAGTTAATGTCATTATTTAGTTTTTATGGAACATTATTACTCTTTGAATTGTACAATTGATTTTTTTTTTTGACAAAGAATTGTACAATTGATACACATGTAAAAAAATTGTCCATCGTGAATGCCACATTTCTTCTTCTTCTTTGAATTGTGTCATTTAATCAATAGTATGTGCATCACACTTTCTTTGTAAAAATATGTTAATCACTCTCAAACTCTTATATTTAGGTTTTGACCAAATATTTAAGTTTAGTTGTTACTTTAATTTATCATTTGCATTGAGTATATGGTAGAAAAATTCGTCTGCACTCAAAATCACTTGGGTGAAAATTAAGTAATCAAGCTCAAGTGGTTAACAACCTTCACATATAACGAATTATTTGGGAAAAACCAAATTCGATTCTTGTTGAAAACACATCTTGAATAAACTTTACTTACTTTATAGTTGAACTTCCAATTACTAACACCCTTTCCTAAAAATCAGTGGATTAACACACAAAAAAATCACTTGAAAGAAATGGTAACAAATCGTATTCAGATTAGTCAGATATCCAATATGATCTTAAACACGTTTATGTAGTTGCGCGCGGAGTACACTTAGGTACATTTTCAATTGTTTGCACTTTGCACCCTTTGATACGAACCCTAGTGGTTGAAATATTTGTCTTAAGATGACAACTTTATAATACACCACACATCAAAATAACACTCCCACGAGATCTCCTCTCTCTCTTTCTCCCTCATTGACTCTTCATTTCTCTCTCTTTCTCTCTGCGAGTATCAATGGCGGATCCAATCTCCAAATCTCTGATCGCATTTCTCCTCATAGCTTCCTTCTTGCTATGCTCGCACGCTTCCTCCGACGTTCCTTTCATCGTCGCTCACAAGAAAGCCTCTCTCAACAGGCTCAAGACTGGCGCTGAAAGAGTCTCTGTCACCATCGATATCTACAACCAAGGAACCTCGTATGCTCCGATCTATAACCCTTTATTCTTTTTTCTTTTCAATTTTTCAATCTCAGATCCCAATTTCCCATTTGCATGCATGTTCTGATTATTGATTTGTTCATCTTATTTTACTGGAATTTGATTTTTAGCGATTTAATTCAATTTTGTGAATGTTTAATTGATTGTAATTATACTGTTTTGATGCTGATTTGATACTGGTAAATATGAGAAATCTTTGCTGGATCTTGATTTTTTATTTAGATTTAGAAGTATTATTGAAAATTAGGTAAAATGGTTATATTTGATCATGTGGGTATGAGGATGAATTGAGAAAAATGTTTAATTTTGGTTGCTGATTTTTCTGGCTTGCATGCATTAGTAAGTGAAAGGAAATGAATTTGATTCTGGAGTTCTTGATTGTTTAAATTTGATCTGGTTGAGAAGAGTTTCTGTGTGATTTGGTGATAGAACTTGATGCGGAAAATTAAACATTTCAAAGATTAGTTTAAGGGGCTTGTGACAATGCTACCTCTGATTTCACATGCAGGTGATTCGATTTGTGAATTGCATTTGCATTGCAAGTTACATTGCTTGTTTTGCTGTTTTAGTTGTTGTAAGAAATGGTTAGAGGGTAGTTCCAAAATGCAAACTAGAGTTTAATTTTTGACATTGGTTATGGTAGGCTAGTAGACGAGGGTGTAAATCGATAATATAGGACTTTGTGTGCTGTTGCCAGTGTTGAATTGAATAATGGTTTTGTTTCCCAATTGTCTCAGAACATGAGGTTAACAAGCCTTATAATTTATTGTCTGACTTGTTAAGTTTTTGCATTTAGTATTGTATGTTATTCAAAAACAACTTAATTTTTTGCAGTGTATTTTCATTTGGTAACTTTCTATTTTGCAATTGATATTCACTTATCATTTTTCTTACTCTTTTTTAAAGGACGGCATATGACGTGAGTCTGTCAGATGATAGTTGGACAAGTGACCTTTTCAGTGTAATCAGTGGTACCACTTCAAAGACATGGGAAAAGCTTGATGCGTGAGTTTCATATTAATCGCTTTAACAATTTTTTTCCACTCTTCAATTACCTCCTGTTTCCACTCTGCTGCATTTTTTGTTACTAAGAAGTCATATTTTTTGCAGTGGTGGCGTCCTCTCCCATACATTTGAGCTTGAGGCAAAATCAAAGGGAGTTTTTGCCGGTGAACCAGCTATCATCAAGTTCCGCGTCCCCACAAGCACTGCTCTGCAGGTTTAATTTGTTGGCATTGTTGTCTATTGTCTGTTTCTTGTTCTAGTGAGTGAACTTTTTCCCCTCATAATTGTTTGTTGCTTTTAGGAGGCATATTCAACTCCCATATTGCCTTTAGATGTTCTCGCTGACAGGGCACCTGAGAAGAAGTTTGAATGGGTATGTTTCTCGTTTACTTGACATTTACATGAATCAATCTAAATTGCTTGCATTGACTGACATATTGTTTTTTGGTTTTCATGTATTAATATTTCGTCGGATTGGATTTCGCAGGCTAAGGTATGGACATTTATTATATGCTCTGTTATTTTAAATTTTGAATTTTTTTGTTCTTTATATAAATTTGAATTTTGCATGAGAGCTGTCTATTTCGGTAGTTGATTTTGTAAGTTGCCGGTCAAGCATGATGACTAGGACAAAGTGGGTCTCATGCACATTGCTGGTGCAACTTTTTCTACTCTTGAGAAATGGAATACCGATGCAAACAATAAGAGTCCCTTTGGTTTCAGACAACATTTTGTTTTCCCTTTTAATCACAAAACTCACCTCATTTTCATTTTGTTTCGTATTTTGAAAGGTTTACAATGAAAACAGCTAAAACATGATAAAGTCGTTTTAATTGTTTCTTGCACAAACCTTTGAAAATAGGAAACAAAATGAAAACAATGTAGCAGAATTGTAATTAAAGTTAAAGCAGGAATTGGAAGTAGAAAACCTTTTTTCTTTCCAAAGACCGTAAACTTCATTTTTTTTTTTTACAACTGTACCATATATGATTTGAACACCACAAATGGTCATCATAAACTTCACCTGTGTTTTGCCCACCAACCTTTCTCTCCTAATGGGTTTCACAAGTAATTAACACTACAGCTTAAAATCTTCTCCATGATGCGTTTTTTTAACTGCTTTCTGGATGTATCATAATACCGATAATAGTATAATTTCTTTCCCTTAATGTCAAAATGTTATTGTCTACAGAGGTTGCTGGCTAAATATGGATCTCTAATCTCAGTGATCAGCATTATCGTCATGTTTGTGTACCTGGTAGCTACACCATCAAAATCAGGTGCAAAAGGAAGCAAGAAGAAGCGTTAATCTTTGACAAATCAGTACCTTTACAATCAAACATCAGAGACTAGAGTGTGATATTCTGCCAGTGGTCAGTTTTCACCTAGTTAGAACACATGTTATTGAACTTTTTGAGTGAATGGTTAAATGAGTTAGTGAGAGAACAATTTTAATTTCTTGACGGCATAGCCTGAACAGTTGTTTTCAGTTCTTACATGAATGGTATGGATCTTAGTTAGCAAAAGTATATCAATTGATCAAGTGATCTCATAGCTATTTTGTACTGATTTCCATTTATTATTATGTTTTAATGATCCTCTAATCTGTTGTCCGTGGGTGAAAAATTAGCCACTTTACCAAGTCAATCCCACAAGTTTGTACTCTGAAATTTATCACGTCAGTTACAAGCTTGTAGATAAAAGGAGACAGACTCTGGAGTTTGTGTTCATCGTATGTCTCGTTTGCATCTTGCTCTAACCTTAGAGTTGAACAACTTTCTTGTTCACATTTTGACTAGTTAAAGTATCTCTTCACATTTCCATAACTTGCTGTCCAAAAAAGTTGTCTTGTTTTTGTCAGCTGTCCAAAGAAAAATCACAAAATCTTGATTTAAGAAAAACTAACAGCCTGCGATTGCGAGTATCCTTTTGTTGTGGGATTATTTGATTATTGCTTATAGAACTGATCTTTGGTCCAATCAGTTTTGTCTAAATTTGTTTCTCATTGTGTATGGACAGAAACCTGATATGAAAATCTTACATGCGAGTCCAGCTTACTTGGTTGAAAATCAACATTTTGAATAACTTTAAATAAATAAAATCTACTGTTATAAATTATTTTTGATTGTTCATTTGTGTTTTTTTACGTGAAATTGGTTTGGTCGTAAAATTTAGTGGTTTTTAGCAACAGTTTACGAATTTGCTTACAATATTTTTAGGATGCTATTTTCAACATCTGAATTCTATATAGATCAAACAACGCCTGATTACAATTGCACCAAGCCCCTTGATTAATATCACATCTTTAGTTATCTATTACCAAAAGTTATAAAAAATTGATGTTTTAAAAACATTCATTGAGACATGTTAAACATCTTATATACCAATGTTTGTCTTTATACATTAGTAAAAAAAGTAGATTATGTGAATAGTGGACATGATCAAACTATCTCAATTAATATGAGACGAGAGTGTATTATTAGAAAGCTGTACGATTAAACAAGGGATGTTCATGCGATTTTCTCCATCATGCTTGAAGTTTTTTTTCTCCTTACAATAGGTTTATTTTTACTCGATCTGATGATTGGGATGTTCATACGATTGTTCTCTTTGTAATGTAACCTGCCAAATTTATGAACATGTAATATGGGTGGCAAATTTGTTAGTTTTATCTATTGTTTCTCGTCTTGAAAAATTTTCTTCTGTTTTTTCGGTGCCATGATGGTAAAATGATTGAAACAAACTGGTTCCAACTTCAACAACTTAATAAAACACTACAATGAAAACTTAAAAAAAAAATGAAAAAAATTTAGTGTAGCTTATTGGGATGTAAATGGATATCCACGACATCTATGTTGGATAAATACGATGTTTGTGCAGTTATTCATCAAGCGGGCAATGCACGAATAAGAAAGGAGTGATTTGAAGTGGTAATAACTCATAAGTTGTTCGAGGTCATACAATTGCTTCTGAATTCTTCACAAAAAATTGCTTCTTCATTCTGATCAACGAGTAAAATTTAAATTTTTAAATCAACAAAACATATATTTTTTAAATAAATTTATATATTGTTGTAAAATAATTGGCTTTGAAACACTATCAATAAACTTTTAAGAGATTTTTTGATCAAAATAAACTTAAATAATATAAGTTTTTTAAGAGGAAGCAATATAAGTTAACGTGTTCTTTTACGAAAGAAATAATTATATATCACATCAAAAACCTCTAAACCAACCCCAACTTACCTTGGCAAACCAACCCCAACTTAAAAAAGACATCCAACTAACTCCATTTCTACTTACCCATTTATTTATATAATTAAAAATGGCGTGAGTAATGTAATTGGCAGATGTCTAACAAACAAAACTTAAAAGTTGTTTTCCAAAAATAAGATGTTCCCACAACAAGAGATAAGCAAAACATACTTAGAAAAATCAAATTTAGTGTTTCGCACATCATCAACTTATTTACTATCTCTCGAATCATAATTCAGTCAATATCATAGAAACGAGCTAATTGAAAGCTTGAAGTGCCCCAAGCTTCACCCTATGTTGTAGTTTGGCACTATTCATTTCACAAGCCTCTCTATTTATAGGAGAGATAAGTGACTCATATTCATGAATATGACAAAATAAACCATCATTAATTGTTCCACCTCTCTTTATGATTGCTGAGTGTGTCAAAATACATTCATCCATCATTTTCTTCAGCCCTAAGCAATAATTTATTTAACCATTTTCAGAAGTCAAAATATTTAACTAATGAAAGAATGCAATTATATTTAGTTATAGCATTGCAATGAAATTGACTTTTGCAAGTTGGAGCATACAAGTAACTGAAAAGTAAAATTGCAATAACACCTTAGAGGAAGAAATGATACAGAACATACATGTATATCAATATTAACTGTGGAGTAATGAAATTTAGCATACATGTCACTACAAAATTTACATAATCAACTACTGATTCAATGCACAAAATACAATATTATACCTTCTAAACAAGAAATTAAAACAATCACAAACACACTCTACAAGAAATGGGGAAAATTCCAGCTTGAAGAACTAGTTAGTCGATGGTGACGGTGCGGCCACACCTGGCACAACAAAATGTGAGATGCCTTCTGATAGATTCTTTACTGCTTTATCATAATTAACAAAACCCATGAACCAAAAATCATGCCCATCAACTGTAACAATCTGGATATACTTCTCTGATTGATTCTCCCTCATGATCACAGGATTAACTGTTCCAATCTTCCCCAAAGGCACCATCACCTATTACACAACATAACAAGTCAAATTTCATACACCATATCAAACATTCATTTCAATTTTTATAGTTTAAGACTGTGTACCGAAAGTTGTAATAGGAATTTTACAGAATCATGTATTTATGTTTTATTTTATAGATATTTGTTGAGTATGACTCATAAATAGACACAAAAGAGGGACAAGGGACGGGGGAGGCGAGCTAGCATAGCGTTGCGAAACTAGAACCAGTTAATATTGTACTATTGTTGTAAATTTGTAATATGACTTGTAAGATGGTAAACCCAAATTCACTCAAGTAATATACGGAACTACAGCTGTTCTATAGTGGCAGAGGTAGACACAATTGGTCGAATTGTGTAAACAAACGGTCATGTTTCATTGTTGCGATTTGCATTTTCTGCTAACAATATTGCCGGTAAATGGTAAGATACTTTTAGAATAGCAAATCCAGTTTTGAAGTTAGAAAATGAACACACAAGAGAACGGGATTAATCACTGAATTCGGCCAATTATGTTTATCAACAACAAATTGACTGTTGTACTTTATTATTATGCATTGAACTAGAGTTACAGGGTACAAATCTCTGTTTTAATACTACGCTCGTTACACTTTCAGCTCCACTTGTTCCGTTATACTATGCTCGAGTGTCTACCTACTTACCAACGCTCTATATATAATCATTAAACTCTATGTAGTTATCCCTTTAATTGACCCTCTCGCTCGTAGAAAAGTTGAACAAATTTTGACAAGGAATGTTCATAAATATAATAAATAGAGTACCTTGTAGTAGCTCCAAGTCACTTGGCCGGAGGGTGCAGTGAAACTCAAAGGGCGATCGCTGCAAAATGCTAGATGAATATCTGATAAGTAAAGGGTTCCTGCAACAGGCCCTGTTGTTGTTGAAAGGTAACAAGCAAATGTCTTTTTCAGCTTCTCATTTGGATAAGTAGTGAATATTTGTTTGTAAAGTGACTCAAATCCACCCTCTGATATCGCTTTTACAGTCAGATTCATCTTCCCCATTGCAGCTGAAGACACTGAAGGCCCTGTTTTAACTGCAAATCACAGTAGTAACAAAAACATCATATAAAAATCGAAGATTCAACCACCCTTTAAGTGTATGTTTGGATGATTAGTGAGTTAGGCAAAATCACGGTGGCATCGTGATTTTGTTGAAGCTCCAAAGTATAGTTTTTGTCAAAATCACAGTAGCTCACCCTGATTATGATATGATAGTCAATCTAAATATGTTCTAAGGCTTACCTCCAAACCCCCCTAGATATATACTTGCTCCAATTTAATGATTGAAGTAAAATAATTTACCAACTTAATGTAAAATTAACAAAATTTGAAATAATTTTGCAAATTTAAAACACTAGAATACATTGTATTAGTTCTTCATGATAATTTCAATATTATTAAATTGATTCACACAAAAAGCTAAATTCATATTAAGACTATTAATTTTAATACTAAATTGCGAGATGCTACACTATTATTAGGGGTCTTGTTTAGATGAAAAACATAATCACATTCACAGCATATAGCATAAGCACTTTTTATGATAAGTACTTATGTATAACCTATTTCTAAAACATTTCCGTATAAGATATCTTAAGAGAGCATATGAAAATAAGCTAAAACAGCTTATAAAATTAATTTCAATACCAAATTGTGAGAAGCTACACTATTAGGTTCCTATTTGGATAAACAACTTAATTTGCAGCTTATAGCATAAAAGCTTATCAGTATAAGCTATAAAATTAAATATATATTTTTTTATTTGCAGAAGTTATCCTAGAGAGCTTATGAAAATAAGCTGAAAACAAATTTCATAAAATATCAAAAGTGCTTATGTGAGTAGAAAAGATCAAATAAGTCAATCTAAACAGGTTCTAAAAGTAAAGGAGGATTGACTGTTAATTAAAACAAATCTATCTAAATATAGAGGAATGAATAAAATTAGTTACTCACGATTGTGCCAGATGTTATTGGCGGTAGCTTCAGCTTTTTTACTCCAAGAATCAAACATATGAAGAATTGATTCCATAGGACTACTGCTAGGCTTATCAACAGGACTGTGTTGCACGTAAGGATGATCATGCTGGTAGTAATGAACCTGAGGTTGTCCTTGTCCATCAGCAGAAGCAGTTTGTAAAGCTGCTTTTTTGTTGTCTGGATGACTACTTGGTACAGCTGGTGCTCCCATCATGTGTGTTCCCCAATTCTCAGTTGTTGCATGATTCTGTGGTGGAACAGATGATGATGATGGTGGTGGTGGTGGTGTTGGTGATGCAAATGGGTTTTCATCAGGTGATGATTGGTTTTGGTTGTTGTTGTTCATGTTGTGTGTAAGAGGAAGAGATAAAAGTTTGTGATGAGAGATTCAGAACAAGGTTGAATGAATTATGTAGGAAACGGAAATGGTTGGATTTGAAGGGTATGTAACATGTTACGTGTTTTTAAGGAGACAATACACTGTTGTTGGAACAGAGTTCAAGCAATTCCACACCGACTATGTTTCTTTTGCTTAACCGCGTTATCATCATATTTGTTTAATGAAAAAGAATTGTCAAAATAGGTACGTATTCTGGTGGAGCGGGTTGTTGTTGCAATCTCTCCTCAAGATGACATCAAGTGATGAACTAGACTCTTGACCCGTGCGATTTGGTATAGTAGTAGATTATTATACTTTTTGACATTAGCAATGAATTGATGAATAAGTGTTTTCTTTCAATGATTCACCAAAAATCCACAATGTTCTATTCTATTTCATGGCTTTGAAATTTAGTACATCTTTGGATTGAGGTGAGTTTGTCAAAATGATGGTCGTATCGTATTGTGATTCTTTTGAAGGTACAAGGTGTATGTTTGATTTTTTGGCGATAAAAATTGTTAGAACAATAGTTGAAAAAGTAGTTAAAAAAATTATTTTCGATTATCGAAGAAATTATTGGACTGAGCTACGTCACATTTTTAAGACTTTTGTGGCACTGTCTAACATTGTACAACCAGACAATCAATCATGATGTCCACTACAATGTAGGATCCGTTTTAGAAATACACCTCCAATATGGTACAAGACCACTCAAATGTGGTACCGTGACCACTCTACTACGGTACTGTGGCCGTTCAAATATGGTATTTTCACTATTCTAACATCTAACTTCTCCAAGGGCATAAAATATTATTAAATGAAACTATATTGTTAAGATCATTCTTATTTCGGAATGGACAATGTATCTCGAAAGCGATATGATCTTAAGTATACTCTTAATTTTGAAGGGGTGAAAATTATCAAATAGACTATGCTTTTAAGGTCATTCTTAATTTTTTAGAGACATTATAATTTAAAGGGACTATGCTTTTAAGGACCCTCTTTGAATTCAAATGGACAAAAATTAGAATAAGAAAAGAAGGGCTCGTCAACACAAGTTAAAAAAGAGAAGAGAAAAAAGTTCTTTGACAACTCAGGATAACGTTTGGTGTAAAGATTAGTGAGGATTAATCACTTATTATATAGTGCAAGAACCAATGAGGCAACCAAAATGGAGGGTCAAGATCATTTGACCGTTGTGGAATAAATAACATGATCTTGCTTCACTAATCAATGGAGGGCGCACACTAGCATGGTCTGAAAAGCCACACAAATGTCAAGTATGGTCTGAAAAAATGGGATTTGCACCAGAAAAATTCCACCGCAAAAATTGGACGGGAGAAAAATGCGTCGGGATGATGGCCAACACAAATGTCCAGATCAAGATTTTTTTTGAATTTGGGTCGGTCTTTACCGAAGCAAATGTCCAGCTAGCTGAAAACTTTTTTACTCTATAAATAGCCTCACTCAACACTCATTTTTACAACTTCTCTTCTCTCTAATTCATTCTCTCTCCTTCTCTCTACATCTTAATTTTTTAGTTCTATATATATATATCTTAAAAAATTGTGAAGAGATAAAAACCATAGATATATTTAAGTTCAAGTATATTTTGTTTTTGAAAAATGAAAGAATTTTTAAGTTAAAGTATGTTAAAGACAAAAATTTATAATGAATAAAGGATTAATTATTAATGTTATTAATGAAATAGTTTTTAGTATTTAAATATACATTTTGAATACCGTCTAATGAAATATTTTTTATTAAAGACAATTATTTTAAAAAAATGTTAATTATTAAAATTAAATGTATATATATCATATATCTTTACCAAATATCATTAGAATTTTGTCGACCTTTTTTTGCCGCTAATACTGCATAGCATTTGCGGCAGTCCTTATTCCGACACAAAGGAAAAAGGAAAAAACTAAACAGGTTGGACTTTGTGTCGGCTTTTAGTACACCACAATGGTTCCTTGGGATTTGCAGCAGTCTGAATTCTACCGCAAACAGTTGTGAGACGCTTATTTGCGTGGGACAAATATCCTCTGCACTTTTGCCTTTGTGTGGCCTTTTTTACATTTGCGTGGGCATTTGACACATGCAAATCCATTGAATTCTTGTAGTGAACGTCTTAAAATTGTTGGAACAATAGTTGATAAAATAGTTCAAAAAACTGTTTTTGGTCATTGAAGAGATTACTAGGTTGAGTCACGGACTAGGCCGCTCTCGTTAAGACGTTTTGTCACCTTGTCCAAAATTATGTAAGTAGGCTATCAAGAATGACGTTCAGAGAATAAAACAACCCAACAACAATTGTATCAAAGTCTTACTGCACCATATGTTCCATTCTAAAAATATATCTTTAATATGGTACATGACCATTTGAATGTGGTACCGTGGCCACTTAAATAAAATGGAAGGGAAAAAACGATCTAAAGAGTTGATTTCGGTGAAAAAAATTAACCCACAGAGATTGTGCAGATGTTAGCTACTAATAAAGTTCGTATTAAAAATTTGGTAGTCAATCTCATATTTTAAAGATAAAATATTTTGATCATAAAAACTAAGTCCTTTTTTTTTTTTTTTGACTGAATTAATCAACAAAGCTAAAATTATTTTTTTGACCAAGAGTAAAACAAAACTTAAGATAAAAAGTTACTTTTATGCATATACGCTTTAACTCCACCACCTTTCTATATAAACTGTTCTCCAATAGTACAATAAACCTCCATCCTAATTCCTAGCTAAGAGCAAAGAGATACTTAGCATGGGAATTAGATACGTAGGCTTTTCAATATTGGTGCTTGCTACAAGCATCTTAGTGTTAGGGATCAATGCGTCTGCTGTTGAAAAAAAAGGATGCTCATATCGTACTAGGGCAGCCATTTTGCTGCAATGTGCTGAATACATCCAAATCTTAGGGCCAGAAATTCCACCTTCAGAGCAGTGTTGTGCGGTCATGAAAGCTGCTGATATCCCTTGCGTCTGCAAACATATACCCAGAAAAGTTGAGCTCATTATCAGCATGAAAAAATTTGTGGATGCTGCTCATACTTGTGGAAGTGAAATTCCTCCACCAGGAGGCATGTGTGGAAGTAAGTTAAATGTCTTTCTCTCTTTTTTCTTGTTTTTATATTGATTTTTCTAATAGTTCAAAGTTTATGACTATTTCAGGTTATACTATTCCTCCTTCTTCACCTGAGGAACCACCGGTTCAACATTCACCTCCACCACCAGAATCCGAGTCTCCTCCGTCTCCTGAAGAACCTTCTCCTCCTGAGGAACCACCAGTTTCTGAGTCTCCTCCGTCTCCCGTTGAACCTTCTCCTCCTAAGGCACCCGTAGTTCAACATTCTCCTCCGCCACCGGTTCATAATTCTCCTCCATCTCCTGTTCCTCGTTCTCCTCCTAAGTCACCTGTTCGTCCACCTTTTCGTCGTCCTCCTCCATCTTCTCGTCGCTCTCCTCACATACCTGAATGATGATATTCAAGGCGCACAACTTGATCAATTAGTTTTGGCATCCATTTATATATAATATTGAATAAATTGATAGTAGTTTAAATAATAAAATGTAATAATCTTTTATGTTTAAAAAATGAATAAATAAATTGATCATAATTCATACATGTGTGCGTCTTTTGTCAAAAAAAATGTGTTCGTCTTTTTTTTATTTTATTTTAAAAACTCGGTATCCGATCCAAGAACCGACTAATTCAAGAGGATCAATCTCACCGCCCACTTGCGGGGGCCCCGTTTAAAGCCAGAGCAAGCTCTGTATGGAGCTAGCCCACCAAAATTGGCAGCAGAGGGGATCGAACTTGAGACCTTTGGAGGAGCACACTCCAAAATCCCAAGTCAACCACTAGACCAACCCCAAATGGTTCCTTTTTACCTTTTTAAATTGGTTTGTATAATTGCGTGGTTTGCACTCGAGTTCAATCACTAATATTCTCGTTAAGTTGTTGTTTGAAAAAAGTTATATTTCTATTAATTAATAATATATTAAACTTTGATTTAAGATCTCTCATTCATCCCATAAAATGATGAGAAAGTTTGGATGAAATAAGCATAAGTGAATTTGAGATTGAGATAATGAAGTAATTTACTCAAAACTCAGCCACCCCTGTTCATAATTCAAGCCCTCATACAACACACCAAAACAATCCTTAATTCATAATTCAAGCCTAGCCATTAATGATGTAGAATGATTAACACTAATTTGACAATGAACAACAAAAAATGCCTCTGATGATGAACAAGCGATATGTGAATTTACAATGCACAGCACCAGCATTATTCAAGGCTCCCCCATTATTCAATCTTTATTCCAAAACATTCCAGGGGGTTTAAAGACCTTTGATTGAATGTGTAGATGAACCCCTGCAGCTTGCTAGATAACCATTTCCATGACAGTAATTTAATTTCTTCAAACCAAGTCTTCGTCGATCCATTTTTGTTCATTCTCCACCTAAATGAACGCAGTCGTCTCCCCACTCCTCCTTGCATCAGCATGATAGATGGCTTTATTTGGTGGAATTTTATTAGTGAGGCTTATTTTTCTTGATCTTTATAAACTTTCTAATTTTAGATTTGTTTAATTGTTTCACTAGGAATAGGTTTGGCTATTTTTTAGCTGCGATGTTGGTCTTAGCATTTGATATTTTCTTGCACGGTTCTATTGTTTTTCTTCACCGTAGTTTTATCCATTTCAAATTTCTTCATTAGGTTTTTAACGCCATAAGTGTTGTTTGTAGAAAAGGTTGTTTCTTTGGATTTTGACCTAGTCCTCCAAAGCTCTTTTATTCCTATGTTATTTTAGGCGTTACAAATGAAAGGTGATAGATTTAGAGTGACAACGTAATTGGAATATCATTCTTACATGTAATGTTTTTGAACTCTAGTTTTCATTTGACAAAAAATTTATATAATGGTGAATGGTTGCACAATTTTTTTTGTGGAGTTTTCAAGTGCCACCTCTTTATTGAAGTTGCGTGAAAAGTCTAATATGATATGATATATAAAAGGTAAGAGGTTTGTAACATGTTAGTACCAAAAAGAGTTAGATTCTCACAATGTGTGACAAACTAAAATTTATATTTTGATACAGAGATGTTTATATTTAGTGTTATTGATCTTGCGCGTAGAAAATGTATGAATAATAAAAGATATAGGAGATTGTATAAAAAAAATATAACAAATTGATCAGTTTGTGTGTGAGTTGTATTTGTAAAAGATTTTATTTATGATCAATTATTAGAATAGCATTGAGCTAAAGTCAACTGACTTTTGGTATTATAATAAAGTTGTAGGTTGCTTAACTCTTTTTTTATAAAATATATGAAGTATAAAGCGCATATTCAATTTGTCAAAGAGAGAAATATTTATATAGTTACAAATAGGGATGACAAAATAATCCGCACCCGCGAATATCCGTGGATAAAATTCGCCACGGACACGGAGCGGATACCTTAATGGATATTCATAGATAAAATAAACGGATATTTTAACTACCCGCTAATTAATGGATCCTGACTCTATATATATACCGTTGACACCAGGTGTAAGTCTAGAGACTTACACCAAATCTCAACCATTAAAATCAATTGATCCCATGGCTAATATATTTCCATAAAGAAATTAAAAGTAATTGAAAAGATTGGCACGTGATCCTCATCCATTCCTTAGTTTTGTCGTTAACCCCCCTTCTTCCTTGTTGTGTCCTTTTGCCATCGTCAATCAACGGTTTACGGTAACCAATCATCTCATTCATCAATATGATTCAATGAGAGCTACAAACAACAGTGCGCCGTTCTTTCAACCTTCGTTCGACACCATTGTCGTCAACGAAGCCCTTATCACAACACTGTGTCGTTCTTTCAATTGATCAATTGAGGGTTTCATTTTCTCACCTCTTGTCAATCGAAGCTACAATCTGAAAT
>Ga0315914_1006870_pt1 | contig 15962 bp, 6 predicted proteins | sample MpolenodulesMG_FD_203920 | JGI IMG/M metagenome (GOLD analysis project Ga0315914, IMG submission 203920) | Medicago polymorpha root nodule microbial communities from Los Angeles, California, United States - elongated nodules | ecosystem: Host-associated > Plants > Roots > Nodule | place: USA... | reverse complement strand
GCGCGCTCGCACGTGTATATTTATTTCGAAAATTATGTTGTACTCAAAAGAATTTATACCTACTCTACATGTTATGAAATAGATTCTTGCTCATTCAATGGTAATTCCCTCGTAAAACAATAATGTATATGATCTTTCGAGAAAATTTCTTCTATTATTAAATATAACAGAAATTCAAGATTTTAAAACTTGCACACTATGTGTACCAAAAGAAAAATCTTTGTATTTTAAAATGAATGTCGTTTAAGATTTTAATCATAAAATATAAATTCAATAAAGTTTTCAAAATACTTGTATTTTTTAAATGACAAATGTTACTATGTTAATTGTTATATTTCTTTGTATTTATATTTTGTCTTTTTAAATTTAGATTTGAAAAAAATATTACTTTGTTATGAGAAAATTTTTACCCAAAAATATTAACTAAATTATAGTTAGTTTTTTTTTTTATTTTTAAAAATTCCTATAATTTTTACGCGTATATAGATTTAAATTTAAATTTGAAAAAAAAATGTTGCTAATGGTAATTTTGTTTAAAAAAGTAATTGATTTTTGGTTAACTTTAAAATTGCTTTTTTTAAAATGGAATATGTACTTTCTATTTTACTTTTCTCTACTATTTGCTTCTATAAAAAATAGTGCATCCACACTCAATTTTGAATTATTTTACCCAGACTAAAAAACATATCATGCCGTTCGATATAGACATGTTACCGTTGGTTGCTACACTCCTCTCCCCCTCACAAATATTTCTAATATATTTCCTCTCAACAACAAAAATCAGTTGGTTAAAATGAAAATGAGTTATTGGTCAATGCAAGTTGTTAGTATAAAATCATTTCCTATAACATTGCAATTCCATATAATATTGTAGTCCGATTAGTTGGAGTGGTACTTTTAATAAAATCACACCAAAGTCTATGGCATTTAAAACACGAGAATTGTGATGTTGTATATTCTCCTATTTTCATCTCCAAGATAGGATTTTTCCCTAAAAAAAAAAATAAAAAATCTCCAAGATAGGATTTTGTATCTCCAACTTTTTATTCACTTCTTCACACAACTTTCCTACAAATTATATCAACGGCAAAAAAACATGCATCATGAACCGTGAGTAATTTTATGATACATTCATTAAGGTCATTTAGAGTCGAGATAAATTTAACTTGAACAAAATGCTTTATAAATTTCCATCATTTTGAAAATTTTTCAAATTATTATACAAACAATGTAATTCACATCAAAATATTTGAATTCCCTCAAAACATTACATTCCCTCAAAACATATTAACACCGAAAGTATATCTCTCTGTAACATCTATAGTTCTATACTATATATAAAAAAAATTACCTTTAAACTCTTTTGGGCTGACTTTTTCTCTTTCCAAAAATGTCCTCAATTTTTAATACAAATAATACATGCAACAAATAGATAATAATAAATTTAAATATTAAAAATAGATAAGAATAAATAAATCAATCAATCAATAGTATATATATATATATATATAAAGTAAGGTTTTTTATGCCACATGTCGCTTCCACATTTATTCTTAATATTTTTATTTTTTAAGGCTAATATTTTATTTGGCATAAATATCTCAACAAACTTCACACACACACACACCCCCACGCACGCACGCACGCACACGCGCGCGCGCACACACATATATATATTACTTTGATCTTATTAACTAAATATTTTATTTAAATATTTAATTTATTTTTAATATTTATGTAGTATACATACCTCAACAAACTACTCTTTATATTTTAATTTTTTTTCTAATCAACAATAGTATCAACCGATAGTCTATCTTTTTTGCTGTTGAAATCGATAGTCTATCTTTTATTTTGTAATTATTCTCAACAAACTACTCATTATATTTTATTTAAAATTTTCTATCATCAATAGTATCAATCAATAATATATTCTTCCTCCCTTAAAAAAAATATTCATCTTCTCTATTTATGCAAGTTTAATGACTATAAAAAATAATTTTATCTCATCCTTATCATTTGACACATCAGCCTAAGTTTACTCTTTTGTAACAAAAAAAACCCTATCTAGAGGAGAGAGCATACAAATATCAAAAGATTAAAGTGTTTTTGTAACGAAAATTTCATTTTTTATAATTTTATTAAACGAATTAATTTTTTTTAACTATTTTATTACGATAAACAAACAATATAGATTCTATAAAATGTCAAAAAATAAAAAAATCTAAACTATTGAATATAAAAATTATTTTGATTCTAATCCGTATCAAACTGGCTCTATGAAGTCATTTGTTGCTTTATAAAGTCATTTGTTATAACTTACACAAAATTACTTTAAAGATCATTGTATCTGTTTGATATAGTTATTTATTTTTAAAACTAGGATTAAAAAAAATATTACCTTTCAAATGAAAAGAATATTAGGAGTAGCTTTTCAAAAGTTATATATTTCTAGACATGAAAGAAAATAAGTATCAAAAGATGAAAGTAATTTTGTAACAAAAAATTGTTTTATATAGTTGCATCCAAACAAATTAAATTGTTATTTCGAGTTAGTTCATATGAAGGATTTTGCTCCTGAATATTTATCCATTTTATATAGTTGCATCCATTTTATGTTTCAAATGATAAGACAACAATATTATACCACACATTTTCACTTTGACAACAAATTACTAATCAAATAAAAATCATTAATTGGGAAATTCCGTTATATTTTATTTCATGATGAGAAGATTTTTATTTAAGTAATACGACAATGATATAATTTTATTAATTTAATAACGGGTATGGATTTATGCGAGCCAGGATACTTAAAAAATGTTTAATTTCATCTTTCTATGTATCTATTAATTCACGGGTACTTAAAATATGATTTTTTTTTTTAATTCTATTTGCGTGTACCTATTATGATATTTGTCCCATGTCGATCTATGGTAAATTTTATTTACGAATACTATGTATACCAAATTTCGGTCTTTCTTAATTAGATGTGTAACTCGGGCAACACCGGGTAAATACACTAGTTTAAATATTAAAATAAAAGTGTAACAAAAACAAATATCCAGTTTTTTCCTTTATCATTTAAAAAGTGTAACAAACTTGATGAATGTATCTATATCTACTTTTTTATTATCCCAATTATAACTTTAAACAACAACTTTTTCTATAATAATGATTGTTGTTGGTGTCATTAAAAATAAGAATTTAGATTATATATATTAGGCAAAAATGAGATAAAATAAATAAAGAATGAGATACATAGGAAGAACGAGATACAGAGGATGAGGGGACATAAAACCTGACCTAGGTACAACCTAAGAGGGTATAAAACATGAAAATACAAACCAGGTGGACCAACCTAATCAATCCTAATAAAACAAACATTCCTAACAAGCGCCACCTAGTGAACCCGATTACGGGAACGAAACTAGATAATAAAAAAAGTTGAAGAATAAGCGTCCATAGGATCAACCAGGTTCGCAATTGGCGAATGGATCGACCGCCAACACGGTATCACGATCCACATACCAGTAACCCCCTGAACAACGCAACAGGCATAATAGCTCTTTCGAGCATAACAGTCCAATCTCAATTGCAAAATTGAGAGGTACTGGAGAAGAGGCAACCCTGAAGTCTTGAGACCTACAGATCTCAACAAACCTGAAATATCAGAGAATCAAGCACATGCATACCAATTCAACCGATTTCAAAGAACACCAAACAACCCTTTCGGGTTTGAGCAACCAAACCACTACAAAAAAGCCACATCTGATGCCACCACCCAATCTCGTACTAGAAGCACACAAAAGCACAAAGCGCACATCAACAACACAAAACAATAACAAACAAACATCACCACATCACAAAACCTAAAAAACAGCGAAATCCGAGCCTAAACAGATCTGAAAGGCAAGATGCACTATGGAGACAGTGAACCAACTCATATTGAAGTTGAAAAGAGCAAGAACATACACCGTCCAAAAAACCCCAAACCCACCAACTCAGCTCTGAACCTTGAACCACCAAACAAAACACATAAGCTTTCCAACATCCACCTTCAAACGACGACGGAAAACGACGGTGGAGGAGACATGGTGGATCACCGAATCTTGAAGGAGGAGACAAGGAACAGAGAGGGAAACCCGCAGTCCGATAAGTAGATATGAGGGAAAGATGGTGCGGAGGGCTCGACGCCACTCATCGCACCACCTAAAGAAAAGGGTTACATGGTGGGAGGCCGCAAGCGGTAGATTTGGAAAGGAGGAGAGAAAATGGCGGTTTAGCTAGAGAGAATCAGAGGATATAATCATTTAGATTATATTTTTTTTGTTATATTGTTTCAATTGAAATAGATACTTTGTTAGTTTGATTTGTTATAATTTGAAAAGAAAAAACATTTATAATTTTACTTTTAATCAAAATTTAAATTTTATAAAAAAAACACCATTTATAATTTTCAAATGTTAACGTAATAAAAAGAGTGGAAAGACGGACACGTGAGTTCCCATCTTTTTGTTAGTGAATAATAAAAGAGAAATGATATTTGTATAACCATTTTAGTACAACTTTTGTACAACCCTCTCTCTCATACTCATATTATCTTCTTATTCTCTCTCTTACTTTTTCTTTCTCTATTGTTTTTGACCAATCAAAAAAGAGAACAACAAGATTGTCTCAAAAGTTGTACTAAAATAGTTGTTCAAATATCATTACTCATAATAAAAAGTGAAGACTTAATTTTGTCTTGGAGAAAAATTGTGCGAGAATTCAATTTAGTATGTTAGAAAAATAAAAACAATTTTTATTTCCTAAAACACTAGGAGAACATACATAGTCCTTAACTGAATTATAGTCAGAAAATGGACAGTTAGGTCCTTAAGTTAGTAATAAAAAATCAATCATCTAAGAACAAGTAAATGATTTTATAAAAAATTATACAAGACAATATTATTGTTGAGTTTGATAAACTCAACTGATTTGAGTTAATAGAGTTGAAGATAAAAAAAATGACGAGTACAAAACATTGATTAAATAATTTCTAGAAACTAAACAAGTTAAACTAATCCATAATTGAAATTGCAAAATCTCAAAGATTTTCCATGGCAATAATATCTTTAGTACAACTAAATGTACCGTCAATCCGAACATGACTGACTTGACAGAGAGTCATGTGAAGTTGGGCAATGAATTTGCTTCCTTCATTGTTCATTCAATCTAATGGAATTTAATTCTCAATTGAAATTGTTCCTCCCCACTTCCTCACACGGCTTTCTGCTTCATCAGCCTGCGAAATTCAAAGATATGAAATTAATTTTTAACAAAGAATAAGTTATTTATTTGAAGAACAAAAGGAAAATGTCATGTCCAAGTTCCTAATGAACCTAACTCACTATGATAGAACATCTCATTCATTTTTCCATTTTCTCATCCCTTTAAGGACCCTAAGTTTAGTTGTGAAATCTTCTTAATGTCCTTATAGAAATCAATTAAAAAAAATAAATATACTAAATACAAACATTAATCCAACGTCAAAAAGGAGATTCATGCATGGTTCGATCCCTATTACTTGCAAATTCAATCTTCCAACAAATTAACCACTAACATTTGCTAATAAAAAAATGAATTGCACTAACCTCTTTTTTCCAGTTGGTTATTGAAGTTACAATTATAAGGATTATGGTCTGCACAATTATGCCTCCAATCAGACCTGACCAAATACCCTGAATAACAAATCATAGGTATAAAAAAAGTAAGAACAAATAAATTTATGTTGATAATACAATAAAAAATTACAAAATAGTCCTCATTAACAAACAATATATATTAAATTACTAAATGCATCCTTCTAATAATTATACTATGAGAAATGCTAACAACACAAATTTTAACACACTTTTAACATATTCTTTTTGATTAGTTAAAATTCACACGGGTCCCACCAAATCATGTGGGTCCCATATAAATTTGGTGGGTTCCATGTGTTGAAAAATGTATGTTAAAATATGTGTCGCTAACATTTCTGGTTATACTACTTTAAAAGTGTTTTAGAATTAAATTCAAGAGAAATAAGGGGTAGTAAATCACCTCTGCTCCAAAACCAAATGTGAATCCCAACAATATCCCAGCTGGTAATCCAACAACATAGTAGGATCCAAGATTGATGTAAGCTACAAGAGATTGCCAACCAGCTCCAATAGCAACACCTAAAAACATTTATAGTAACAATGTTTCAATGCATAAAAACATTTATAGTAACAATGTTTCAATCTTTTTGTGACTAACCAGACAAGACTGGTTGAAGGCTGTTTAGAAGTACTGTGATACTAAGCAAAGCAGCAAGTTTAGTTGTTTCCTGGGCAACCGCATAGCTTGAAGTGAACAATTGAGGAAAGTAATCTCTTGTTGTTAGTACTATGATCATTGCAACAACACCAATGGATATTGATGTGAGGGAAACCACTATCACTGCGAACTTTGCAGCTCCAAAATCACCTGCTCCAAGTTCATTTGATACTCTCACACTGTTCATAAATTAAACATAATCAATATAAAAAACTGTGACTAACTATTCACTTAAGAAAAGAAAATAAATTGTTCACTTTAAAGAAGCTAAATTTGTCGAGAAAAGAAATAAGGAAAGCGACAATCACCTTATTGCAACGTTAAACCCTAGCGCGATCATCATATCCCAACCATTTATGTTCATACTGCAATTATGGAAACACACATTAATAGCTATTCTTGATTTAACTTTTGTTGTGCTAGGAACAAAATAGAAAATATCTATCACTTTTATTAGGAAAACCTCAATTGCCCTAAAAATAATTTACGAAGAGGGGTGTCTTGAAAATCGGTTTTATAAATGTGTTAGACCCAATATAAAAATTAATATTATAATATTGGTATTATCAGAGTTTATCCATTCATGTATCGAAAAGAGATAAAACCTAAAAATATTTTATAAAGAGTGACACCTTTCAATTTATAATTTGGTTATATAAATATGAGTTATTTCCGATATAAAAATTTGATAGCTTTCACATGCTCACTAAATTGAATATTATGTCTATACTTCTATAGCACAATGAGAATTTGGAGAAAGGGATGCTAAAGAACTTTTACCAAATAGATACAGCATCCAATGGCACCAAAGGGTTTGCCAAATGCCCTGTTATCACCACCAATATCATCAAGTACCAAAACTCCAAGCTGCCATCACATTTTCAAAATTCAATTCAACATAAAGTTTCCATCAAATATTAATTAATTTGAATTGAAAATATAAAGTTTGAGAAAATATACCATAACATAACAGCTGAAGCTATAGAAAGTTTCAAAAAACTATACAAATCTGCAAATGCTAGCCATGAGAATCCACTCCAAGCACCATCTGATTTCGTGATGAAAATGTACAAAAGTTGACCAATGACAATCAACCACCATGATGTGTTTAGAATAATTGCAGCTCCAACTAAGCCCCAATTAAGTTTCAATATAAGAAGCCAACTAAGAGGTACATGTAACACTAAAACAGCTATTGATATCCATAACATCACCATGACTTTCCTTTGTGCTTGTAAGAACTTTTGGATTGGAAAGTTTAAAGCATATGCAAATATTTGTGGTATCATCCACAAAGCAAATGTGCCTACAAAAAGAAAAATTGATATAATAAATACATACAATATAATTCTAGTTAAAAGAAAATTTAATTAAGCTGCAACCATTATTTCTTAACTTTTTAGAGGAAAAAAAAATGAATAGCAGTGCATTTTCAAAATGATGCATAAATAGAAAAAATGTAACACAAAACATTATGTCTTTTAGTACTTTTTTTTTCTCTAACTAATTTGTCTATTACTTGTTCACTTTGTTTTTCTCTTCAACTATTTGTATGCGTCACAAATTATTTTGCTTGTTGTAAGCATGTGGATAGCTAACATCCAAACACTTCATAAAAAAGAAACTAACAACCAAACAAACACACAAGCCATTATCATGTAATGAGTTGATCAATTTTATGGTGCACAAGTAAAAACAAGTTTTGTATCATGTACAAGTTAACTTCCACCATTAGATCAATAGATATCATAATTAAATTAAATGAGATATAATGTTATTTATTGATCTAATGATAAAAATATACTTATGTATAACGCAAAATCATTTTAGTTGTGCATGTTGGATAAAGTCGTAACAAATTGTTTTACTTCTAGATAACAAGTTCCCCAAGTCATTATCATAGCTTTACTCGCACAAGGAGGACGTGCATTTATAGTGCTACATTATCAATATGAATATGATAATATCTTGTACTTATACTTTAATCCGCATTTAAAATTTCCTAGCACGGGGCAGAGAAAGGTGTTGCTAGCACGCTGCAAATTTTTATGAACCGAAGTTTTTAACATGTAAACTTTAATAAAAGTGTTCAACAAGACCCACAAAAGTAGTATATTTACCCTTTGGTCCCCTCTTTGAGAACACTAGCGGGCCCTAATCCTAGCTACCCTTTTAACTAGTGAACAGATGGAACTTGATTCCATATAGTCATAATCTCGACTGTTAATTTAGATTGAACAATGGAACATTGAATTTTTCATACACTAAACTGGGTAGCACTTGGGTGCCTTTGGCTTCGGTGCCTTTCGGTACCTTTGTTTTTATCTCTCTCCTAACTAATAATTCTCTCTCATCAAAATAATTTATTTTAATCATTCCATCACCACTCTCTTTCCTCTAAAATACACCAAAATCACCCAACACAAAGTCACTGAAGTCCCACCCCACTAAAGTCACAATGTAAGACGTACAACTACTTAATGAACTTACTAACTATAATGATGATAGAAAATTTCGACAACGGTCGATTCAAGCCCTTCAAATTAAATAGTAACAAGTAGAAGTAGTGTATTTATAAGAGAAAAATTTACCAAAATTTAAATGATAGGAATATAACTTATATAAGTAACTAACCAGCAGCTTCTGCAATCTCATCAGTCTGTCCAACAAGCTTCAAGAGGGGAGTTGCCCAAATATAGAAAGGTAACAATAAAAGGCCAGTAGCCACCAAGATAATCCATGATCTTTGCATGTAAATTCCCATCATTCTTATATGTCCAGCACCAAATGCTTGCCCACATAGTGTCTCTAATGCACTTCCCATACCCAACTGTTGCCAACCAAAAACAAAATCAATTTTATAAATCATTAAATTTAGGATACGATACAGTTCTTTTTGCTAAAAACAAATGTACTAGTTAAAGATAAGTGTATTCTGATATGCTAACGTGTATTCTGGCACACAATTTCACACAACTCAACATTTTTAAGTGTGAGTTTTGTCGTTAGTCTCCTTAAAGAACAAAAATAAGTGTAATGTAATAATAAAGCAGAGATGAAAAAAGTTTACATACCAAGAAACCGAAGGCGAAACCAGCAATAACAGAATTTTCAACAGAAAAAGCTGCAAGATCGAGCTCGTTAACATGGCCAACAAACGTAGAAGTGAATGCACCAAGCGAGTACTGAGACAAAGCAGTTAAGATTGTTGGACCAGCTATTCTCCATAGCTTCTTCGACTCCACCCCAATTTTGTGAACAATTTTCAGTGGCTTCTCCTCCTCATGATGAACAACACTAGTAGGAGAGTTGACACTGTTATCCAGTAGAGGACTGTCGATAGCCATGGTAAATTAAATTTAAGATCACACTATTTTCTGCTACTATATATTTTGAATTTCAAATGGGCATATTAGAAATGTGTTGATTTAGTTGATATTATATAGTTAGTTAGTTATACACTATAGGACATGAGAAATTGGGTCTAAGTCTAACTAAAATGTAATGGTTGGTGAGGAAGAGGTAGAGCAAGAAGGGTAGCTAGCTGGTTGGTAAGTTTGTATTTCCTCTAAGTATGAAAAGGACTATAATTGTATCTATTATTAGTATTTTGGTTAACTTAATTAATGTTAGTATCATCATATGAAAATAAAGTGATTTTTTTTATGATTTGTAAATAATCATAATAGATACTATGTCAAGTTTGGATCCTCCTCTAATACCAATTATAATTTAGGTTCAAGTTCAAAATTCTAGATTAAACATGTTAATATGTAATAAGCAAATTTTATTATAAATCATCAATAAAATGATTATTTTCGATTTGAATGTTGGCCTGGTCCTTCCTTGTGCAAAATTGTTGGCTTGGCTTGGCTCCAATGGAAATTTCGATTTGAATGAACGGTCCATATTACATATACGTAGCAAGGTTATTGGAAACCCTTTTTTTTTTTTGAACAAGCAGGTTATTGGAAAACTTGATGGGGGTTGGCACGAGATAAACCACTTGTGGTTACACCTGACGGTCATTGAACTCAAAAGTTACTAGTTTGGGGGGTGGGACTATTTGAAAATACAATAGTGCTTGAGTTACTCTCTTAACATTTATTCTCTCATTGACTTAAATTAAAATGAGTTACATTTTTTTAAAAATGTCTTTCACTTAAAGTGAGAAATACATTAATTTCATCATATGAGAATGGATATTAAAGAGAGTATTGAAAAAAAATGTTCATAACATTCCTCAAATATATTTCTTATGTTTTATTTACGGAAATGAAAATGTATTCCCTTTCAAGTTATTTTAGAGAGTAAAGAAAGATAGAGAACAATATATTACTACCTTTTAATTATTAGTTTAGTTAAGCTCATGGCGTATGATGTTTTAATCCATGAACAACACCGCCTAAATGAATGGTTCTATTGTGACAAAAATTGAGTTTGATTGAATTGATTTAGTAAAATTAATTACGATTAGAATAGAGTTAAAACAAAAATGATTTGTGTTTAGATAGATTCATGTGAAAGTGAGTTGAACGATAAATTTATGTGTAAAAATCAATTCTATAATCAAAAGTTACAAATTCTAGTTTCAAATATAATCATTTCTAAACACGAAAACAATTATACCCAAAAACAATTAAACATTTTTTTTGAGTGACCAAAAACAATTAAACATGTCATAATCAATTCTACACTTTCAGAATAAATTGATCCTTTACAAGTGGAATCAAACATGCACTCTTGACTCAACTGCATATTTGAAACAATATTTCGCAATTAAAATTTGATCCAATTGAAATTTATTATCTAGATTTACCAAAAGAAAATTTATGATTTAGTAAATGACAAATAACTCTAGATGCAAAAGTCCAAAAAATTGTTAATCATATCACAAATATAATTAACAAATATTTGAAGCACATAAATATGTGACCCAATCAAATTGTTAATTAAGATACATAAGTCCAATGAAATTTATGAAGTACTTAAATTAAAAGTGTTAATTAGAAGCAAAAGTCCAATAAAATTTATGAAACACGTAATCCAGTAAATTACTAGTCATTCAAAATTTATTGTTAGTAAGATCCCAAATATAATTTATTGGTTATCTATTAAAATTTTCCAACCCCGTGTAGACTTCTTTTGCATAAATTCACAAGGAAAAAAAAAAACCATTTTTAGCCTTGGACGGAAAAATTCAAACAAAGTGTTTTTTCACGTTTGAAAGAGACGAGTGTGGATTTTTAGAAATCAATGGAGATTTGAAAGTTTTGCCAACTCAATATATATTAACAAAAAGTTTACTAGGTTTGGTTTTTCCATGCATAAAGATCTAGTGGTGTAGCTTGTTGCGTGCTTGTCTTTTTTTCATGCGCAAGTAATCATTGATATATATTAACAAATGATGCACACTTAATATTTCATAAACTTGATTCTACTCGACTTGATATCAACTGGAAGTGTCAATGCAAATCACATGGAAAGTGGGAAATCATAATTTAAGAATCATGTTTTTTGGGTTTGCTGGCAAAGTGACAACACTACTATAAACTTATATGCACACAATGCAGAAGATTTCAAGTTTAAACCAAGACACCATGAAATATATCAACCCTAACAATGTCGGTATTACCGGTTGTGCTAGATCTTAAGATTAGAAATCATATTTTTTATGCAAGGACAATATAAAGAAACACTTTCAAGACAGGGACGCAGCTCCCTACCACACACGTAGGAGACACCATCGAAGCAGTTTTCCATCAAGAGTTTAGTAAAAATCATTACTTAAGGTCTAGGTAAATAACTTCAGCTCGTGAGGCTCTCCTCATCCGCAATAGTTCTTTCATCAACTCCGGTCCAACGTTTAAAGCAGGTTTCACAATCATCTTTTCTAGCACAGGAGAATATAAAAGTATAAAGTTGATGAAGTCTAACTCAGGTTTGATACCAGAGATTCCATCTATTATCACATGCTTCACTTGCATGACTGGCTGATCCAAATAGGCATGGTGTGTCAACGGAACAGGTTTCTCCTCAGATCGTACCTACATACAATCGTAACACACAAGTAATCTTAGAAACTCAAAAGACCAGATCCAGAACTTCCTAGACAAATACTCAAGCAAAACAACTTCGAAAATCTAGTTCTATAGAATTTAATAACTTGACGAGTGCAAACAACACAATCTCTAATACGCTCTTTCGAACACAATTATATTATTGATTGAAATTCAAGTGGGTTGAGGCACTTTGAAAATAAAAATAGAAGGAGCAAGTTACAATTTTCATTTTCCGGTCTGTAGGCAAAAAACAAAGCCCTTCATCTTACATAGCTCTTCTCTAACAATTACTTTCCGGTCATTATTATAAGCAAAAATTAATTTTTTAGGTTCATTCATTAAATGCTGTATTTGGTCTATATTACTGATCAAATACATCATTTAACGAATGAATCTAAAAAATTGATTTTTGCTTATAATAGTGAATATATATATATATATATATATATATATATATATATATATATATATATATATGTTTGCATTTTTTTATCCTTTATCATTTAGAAAACGTAACAAACTATATAAGTATATTAATACTTACTTTTTCAGTTGTCCAATTATACCCTAAAACAACCTTTTCAATAATAAAGATTTTTTCTATAATTTAGATTATATTTTTCTGTTATATTGTTGGTGTCTTTGAAATAGATAATCATGGTTAGTTTCGTTTATTATAACTTGAAAGCAACAAACATTTATATTTTTAGTTTTAATCAAAATTTCATAAAAAAAAGATCAAATACATCATTTAGTGAATGAATCTAAAAAGTTGATTTTTGCTTATAATAGTGAATATATATATATGTTTGCATTTTTTTATCCTTTATCATTTAAAAAACGTAACAAACTAAATAAGTATATTAATACTTACTTTTTCATTATTCCAATTATACCCTAAAACAACCTTTTCTATAATAAAGATTTTTTCTATAACTTGAAAGCAACAAACATTTATATTTTTAGTTTTAATCAAAATTTCATAAAAAAATCATTGTTCATAATTTTCAAACGTTAGCGCAATAAAAGGAGCGAGTGCCCGTCTTTCCGTTCTTTTTATTGCGCTAACGTTTGAAAATTATGAACGATGTTTTTTTTACATGAACTTTTGATTTTGATTGAAACTAAAATTATAAATATCAAACTAGCCATGATTATCTATTTTAATGACACCAACAATATAAAAAAAAAACATAATCTAAATTCTGATTTTTAATGACACCAACAACAATCTTTATTATAGAAAAAATTGTTTAAGAGTATAATAATGAAAATGTAAGTATAAATATACTCATTTAGTTTGTTACACTTTTAAATGATGAAGAAAAAAAAATATTCATATCGTTTTTGTTACAGTTTTTTTAATATTTAAATTTATTTTTATCTATTTATTAGATTTGTTATTTGTATTGAAAATTGAGAGTATTTTTAAAAAGGGAAAAATCCAGCCCAAAAGTGCTGAAATTGTATATATAGTATTGATAACAAAAACAATATGTGCAACCACAAATCAAGCTTATATGAGTACTCACCACCATTTCTAATTCTCGTACATTAGGTGAGCTTCTTAACAGACAAAGAGCAGCTGAAATCTCCTTTGAATCATTGAAGTTTATGCATATGGAAAGATAACTTAGATCAATGCACGGGGTAGGAAGCTCTACTGGCACAACCCCTAAAGCCAAATACTGGAGCAGAAACAAGACAGAAAATAAATGGATTACATCAAATATCAAGTTGCATACATGTGATTGTGGTGCATTTTAAATTGGTAAGGAAAAAACAGTTTCGAATCAGATGAGCATTATACCTTCAAAAAATAGTTTTGAATCTCCAGCCTCTTTATATGAGGTAGATGAATAAAAAATTCGACCAAATTGCTAGAGCGTCCATGCAATATACTTTGATTGCTTTCCAAGTTTTCAAACAGGCGAATGAATACCACAGGTAATTGAGAAGTGTTCTTAAAGCTAATATCTTCAAAATTACCCTTCATTGCCAAATGTTGGAGATTTGGGGCATGAATATTAAGATTTTTGAAACCATCGAAGTCCATCAATATCAATCGTTCAAGCAGAAGGCAGCTGGATATCAAGTTTTCTACAGCATCTTGAGACAAGGTAACTTGTTGCAGATCAAGACTCTTCAAGTTCTTGAAGCCTTGAAATGTTGATGGTGGTATAAGCCAGCATTCTAATAATTCTAAATGATGCAAACTTTGACAAGAAAATAAGCATGAAGGTATTTTATAGCGTTGGTCTTTCCAGATTTCTAACACAAATTCTTCCAGATTTCCAAATTTCCTAGTTAGATAAAGAGTCCAACGATCAATATCAGCGACATTAATGTGATCCTGAGATAGCTTGAACTTTTTTATTGGTCCGGAATGGAGTAAAAGAACATGATCAATAATTCTCGAAAGCTTCCTCTTGATAACTAAAAAGTCTTCAGAAGTTTCGGAGAGACATTCATTATCAAACACAAGATTTGGAAGTGTGGTCCATTTGTACCTCCAGTTGGTAGATAAAATACTTGTTATGACTGCTTCTTTAATTGGCAAAAGTGAGAGAATCTGGTCTATTATATGATCTGGTAAACTACTAACTCTATCGGGCTCCTCATCTGCTACGCAAGAAAACTGAGATTGTTCTCTTCCCTTTATAGATATAGTCAGACAAAAAATCCAATATTCAGAAACAAATTAGGTTACTGTAAATAAACAAGCTAATTAATGTAACTTCATTAAACAAAAACAACACAATTATTTACTCCTATGAATTCAAATTACAAAATGATATAGTTCGAAAGTTTATTTGTCTATTATATAATGGCATTACTTGCATGAAAACTATTGACCAGGGTGGTGGGTAGCAATTAAAAAGTGTCATAAAAAACAACGGTTCTAAAACAGCATAATACTAATTAGTTGATTAGGGGATAAACAATTCCTCTTTAATGAGACGTTGCCGCGGACAGCAGGGTATGAATCTACACTTGAGTTGGCATAACGCACATGCATGCCGAAATAATGCAGCAGCACAACAACAGCAAGTTGTCAATCCCATATGGAAGAAATCGAACGCAGGAGCTACAAGTGTAATATCATTGCAGCTTTCACCAGGTTAAGTAACATAGTGGGGATTGGTATGTGTATTATAGATGATCATGGAAGTTTTGTTTTAACAAAAACGGAATAGATTTCACCCATCCTAAAAGTTGATAAAGGAGAGGCTTTAGGTCTATTGTTTGCTATCGGTTGAAGGATTTGCATATTAATAATGTGACTTTTGAGTTGGACTCTACGAAGTAGTTGATAGTTTCCATAGTAGTCCTATAGATGAATCTGGACTTGGAGCTCTTACAAGAGAAGGTAGAAATTCATTCTAGTCCTTTTTCACAAACTCACAGGTTGAGTTTATTATGAGACAAGCAAATGAGGTTGCTCATAGCTTGCTAGAGTGGCCACATCTCTACCTAGTTAATTTCCATTTGTTCATTGATATGCCTATTGTATCCAAACTATTATTGCTAATGAAGTGAGATAGTTATTTATTG